>JAAUXT010084865.1_pt1 | contig 18079 bp, 21 predicted proteins | sample 7278171 | NCBI WGS metagenome assembly JAAUXT01 (sample SAMN14350112, study PRJNA611818) | marine sediment metagenome | isolation source: surface marine sediment (1.8m) | place: French Polynesia: Moorea | collected 2018-08
CAACAAAACAGTTCTCGAAGGAAAAACCTCATGACAGCCTTGACCAATTCAGTCGTTTATCAGAATTTCTTGAAGCTGGTTTGACGAGAAAAACAAACTTTTTGCTTTTCGTTTTGCTTGTCTGGTTTTGGGCTCCAGCTCGACTACCGCAGCTCACCGAACACGCTTTCTACATTTATCCCAGAAAGCCACAATGCGCCAGACACAAAATATACATCAGAAATGGCAGAAACCAATTCTATTGACTCCAAAAGCCACAGGCAATCTGGATCCAGTCATGCCATTGAAAAGTTCCCCCAACAACATAAACAGTAACTTTGTTCCAAATCATTGTTGATTTTTGAAGGAGCCTTTTGCATGCTTTGCTTCCATCAGTGACAAGTGCTGACTTTGTGGACGTCTTCACTGATGAATATTTCAAAGAAATAAGTATGGGATTCATTCAAACAATGGGCGCATTGCGTGAACTGTGGGAATGCACTTTTGAATAAGGTTCTTGTGGTCTTGAGTGAATCCACAAAGCTAGACTAATCGCGTAAGTAATTGCATATTTTCTGTCTTATTCCCAAGAGTCAACTTGTCGTGCATGCAAACTGCACATTCTGTAAAGTCCCCTGCGTCCCATGCAAGGCTCCACAAGTTCTCTTGCAGACCTGCCACCTGTCACAAAACAACCTAAAATGTCCAGAAAACACAAGAAGTACGCAGATCTTGTGAACACAACAGCGCACTGGTGGGTTCACACACACTTGCAACACACACACACAGACACAGACACACACACACACACACACACACACACACACACACACACACACACACACACACGCCACAACAGCATTCAATAGACCTGCTTTGTGTCTGGCATCTGCGAATTTCCTTGGAGCTGTTTTCAGGAACAGCGTCTTCGCACCAGATGGCCAAATTTTCCACAACCATTCTTAGCTTTTACTTCACTGAAGAACAATAGTTTGTCATGAGCAAAGCATCACAGCAGTCTGTTTCCCAATAACACCATGTTCTGCATCAGATTATTGTTTGACAAAGCGTCGAGGTTGTGCTGAAAGGATTTAAATCTTTTGTTGCCGAGCGGGACGCGTGGCTTGGTGGCAGCCTCCGTTCTACATGCCATTTCAATGTGGACTGAGCTGATTAAGAACTTGACTTCGTCTGTGTCCCCCTCCAGCCATAACTGCCCCCAAAGCCAAGCCCCCCAGTCAAACCCCTCCACTGGCCAAGCCCCCCTCCCCAGCCAAGCCCCTCTCCCGGCCAGACCTCCCTTTGGCCAAGCCACCCCCTCGGAAAAAGTCAGCCGTCCAAAACAAAATGTGCCGGGATTTCTCTGTACATCAAAGCGGACCCAACTGATAGTGCACGTTTGAAATGGCCAGATACACACGTACCGACCCCCCCCCTCCCAAAAAAAGTCCAGCTGACCCCCCTCCCCACCCTACCATCATCGTACGACCCGACGGAGTTCGAGAAGAAGCCACGGTTGCGAAAAGAGTTGGGCTCAGTGAGATCGATGCCCACAACGAGCATGACGGACAAACGGAGCAACTTTGTAGCGCTTGAAAAGCTGAGCACTCAGGTGAGTCAATGCGAGGCTGAGAAGAGCGGCTTCAATTTATCCGCATCAGGAAAGACGAACAGCTGACAACAAGACAAGAACCCGAGCCGTGTGTCGGTTTGGCTTGCAAAGTTGCTGCAGCGCGAGCGAACGATCAGTTTCACGCAGAACTTGGTCTTTTCTCTCTGTGCAAAAAAAAAAAGGTTTCAAGCTGAGTCACAGCGTTGCTGTGTCAAAAGTCACAAATCACTGCCACGTCAAGTGCGAAGCTGAACCCTGCAGTGACTGCAGTGACACCACGACCTCGCGCAGACTGGTATGAGCACCGATCCATTGTCAACTCTTCCTTGATCCTGAAATACAAGACTCGCCTCACCTGATTCACCTGATTAGTTCAGCGAGTAAGACCCATTCAAGGTGCTCGTCTTCATTCATTTATATTGATCTCTCCACCCACAGAATCCAGTCACGAGGCGCATCCGCTTCGTCACTCTGTTTGTTCCATTGAGTCGGGGTGGTGATGCCAGAAAATCGCTACAATCCAGGGTTCGTATTGGCGGATCAAAGGCTTGCAGCAAGAGATCCACCCTCGCGGCGTCACGGATACAAACTTCTACGGGAATCAGAATTTGTCTTCGAATCTCAGGGTGTCTTCCGTCGTTGACAAATTTTCAGGGCAAAGAGAACATGCCGAGGGATGTCATAGATTCCATGTCTCTTGCACACAAGAGGGAGGGTCCACGCTTGCGTGGGACGGACGCTTTCCCAGAGCAAAGCTGTCACCTCTCCTGTTTCCTACCTGTTTGCAGCGACTGTAGTATGAGTAAGCTGAGCGGCAGGAAGAGGGACATGACGGCACCGACGGGATCTCGAGGACGCAAGCGACCACCGCCGCCACCACGACCAGCGGCTACGTCAAGAAACACTGGTCTCCGCAGTAAATCCATCCTTAAACAGTCAGACGCACTCAGTGGAGGATCTGAAAGAAAGAAAATAGTAATTGAATATTGGGCAACATAGCCCTCAATGGGACCTCAGAAAACCCGAATTCACACCAGGAAACCCAACTTGATGCAGCTTTCGTCAGCTCTGCGACCTCACGTCAGCCTCAAAATGATTTTCTGTTCGCTTTTCTGCACACCAATTTGCAAATTGAAGGGTCATAGATCATCAACAAATATATCAACGGCTTCTAGGTGTCCCATGAAGCACTCTCCCTGCTATCGAAAACTGCCAAGACTTTCATATTCCGTAAACATTGTGGAGGCAAGAAGACAACCACATCTCGCGTTACTCAAACGTTCGTGTAATTGGAGCGAGTTAGTTCAGGTGAAGTGCAGAAAAGCAGCGAATCCGTGTGAAACTCGAGCAGATCAACAAGCGGCGCTGGTGGCGTGTCTCACGCCACAGTTCGTGCGAATCAGCATCAATTTCACTTTTGTTCAGGTTATGAAGTCAACAAAGTGTTGACACAAAACACGAATTCAACAACAGCACTGCGCCCACGTGAACTGAAATTTGTTCCCCCGGCAAACTTGCTGCGTGATGTGATCATCAAGGGAGACTTGTGATTGTTGGCGCAAAAATAAAGACTGATGTTATTCCAAAATCTTTGGTTCAAGATTGAACACGAGCGGATAAAAGATCAGACCATTTGCATCGGCGTCGCCGCTGGGTCTGCACTCAACCCAGATGTAATACACGACGGCTACGCCTAAACATCGCGCGAGTCACTCAAAAGTGTAACGAGGGTTTCTTGTGGTACGAGGCAGCGAATTTAAGAAACCGATCAGAGTGCGGTTTGCGGGAACGGTTTATTGGATTTTTCTGCAACTTGGTGAGATTGCCAACAGGTCAAAGGGTAAAGACATGCAGTAGTAAAAATATGGATAGAGTAAACTGTGAATGCAAAAATGGTCATGCAAAATGTCAACAATAACAGGGTTGACGCGGATTTGGTGCCAGTTGATGTCACTCATGGTCAGAGTCAGAACCAGAACTGGATTCATCTGTTTCTTCATCCGTGGAGATCCCTGAAGATTTGGCAAACAGTGGATCGATCTGGACTCCATCTCCTTCGAAATACTCCCCATTGACAGCTTCACATTTCTGCCATCGCAGCACCATTTTGTGAATTGCATTGTCAAAGACAGAAGTTGGGAAGGTCATGAGAGTTTCCTTGGCTTGATCCTTGAGCTTCTGGAGGTTCTGGAAACGGATGCCTTGCAATCTGGATTTGAGCTTGGGGAAAATACTAAAATCACAGGGGGCCATGTCTGGGGAATTAGGGGGATGTTCAAGCACTTGGATGTTCCATTTCTTGATTCTTTCCATGGTGAAATCCGATGTGTGGGGTGATGCATTATCATGATGAAGGATGAATGACTGGTTGTTCCAGAGTTCAGGGCGTTTCCTGCGCAGTGCCTCCTTCAATTTCCTCAATGTTTCACAGTATCTGGGTGAGTCAATTGTTTCCCTTGGTCCCAGGAACTCAATCAAGATGATGCCTTTGCAGTCAAAAAACAATGTCATCATCACTTTCTTCAAACCATCGATCCGGAGTGCTTTTTTCAGCCTCTTGTCCTGTGGAGACAACCACTCTTGACTGTTCTGCTTTGTGTCAGTTTCATAAGTCGATATCCATGTTTCATCTCCTGTCACAATGCGATGAAGGAATGCATCTGGGTCTTGTTGTGATGAAACCAGTTTGATGTTGTCACGAGCCAACGCCCAGCGGGTCCATTTTTGCACCGGAGTCAGTTCTTTGGGCATGAATTTCGGTGTTCTTCTGCTCAACTTGAGGTCCTTCTTGATGATCTGTCTGAGTGTGTGGGTGGAAATTCCGGTGATTGACAACAGATTCCTCAAGCTGAGTGTCCTGTTGCCTTCAAGCAGCTCCTTGACCATCTGGATATTGTCCGGTGTTCGCTGACTGCGCGGTCGACCTGCCCTCAGAGCATCAGAAAGACTGTTCTCACCTTGCCTGAACTTCTTGTGCCAAAAGTGGGTTTGAGTCTTTGACAGAGTTCAATCTCCCCAGACGTCATGCAGCTTCCTCCAGACTTGTATTGGGGTATAACCAGACTGCACCAGAAACTTTATGGTCACTCGCTGTTCCCCTTTGGCATCCAAAACCAACTTGGCATTGGCACAAAACATCAGGAAACTGTAAAAGAACAACATTTTGCTCACCCAAGTATTCCACACATGAAATTTCGCCGACCTCTGTCTGGGTCACAAAGTAAACAGGTCACTGACATGACCAGTGATGCATCACACTGATCACCACTGCCCCAAAGTGAGGATCAACACCTTGTCTGAGTGTCCAAAAAAAATTAGCAAAGAAATCCAAACCGCTCAAAAGATATCAACCCGGATCGGTTTCTTAAATTCGCTGCCTCGTAAATATGCGCAAAATGAGGGTCACTGCATTGATGTACGAGTCCCACAAACGAGAAGATCACAGATGTGGTTCAAGGTGGGTCAGCCGACAAGGTCCAGACTCCACGTCGAAAAGACCTGGTGGCAACTTGGATGTTTCTGGGCAGGAATCAAGGCGTGGCATTCGGGTGACCCGCTTGTGGTTCACCTATTCCCAAGAAACCAGATTGTTCTCTCCAAGTCCAGTGCTGTGTATGCCTTCTTCAAGAAACGCTGGATCCGCCCCGCTTCGGACAGAGCTCTCCGAGAGACTCCCATAAGCTGCATGTCGCGGTGATTGTGGTCTCCTTGGAGCCATGCACAGGCACTCAAGTTCTGGCAGGGTGAACGAACAAATATTGTATTTTCGCCATCTTGACGCCTCCCATAAAACACGAACACTGACAGGAAAGCGGAAAGCGTTCACCAAGAAGGTTCATTCCAAGAAATTGTTGGCAAGAGCTGACCGCACATTTGCTTTGTGTTGCTGTTGTACAAGTCAAGGCAAGAATACCAGTCAATGGGCGACACTAATATTTTTGTGGACCAGTGAATTTGGGAAACATCTGCATGACAGTTTGTCTGAAGTTTAAATTCGACTTCGCCCTCGGTGAAACTCTCGTACGTGGCCGTGTCGCATTTGGAAATTGACTTTCTGCGTACTTTCCAAGCAACAGAAAAGGAGTTCTCTTACCCTGCCTCTTGCATTTGGGAAAAGCATCAAACCTCAAACTGCAAAATTGGTCTGCAAATGGACCACAACAAATCACACCACAAAGATAAACGAAGCGACTGCATTGGTGGCGTTTGTTTTCTCAAAACTCTGAACTGTGTTCGATGCTCCTTTGTTGTCCTGAACGTCAGAGTCGAATAACTTCAAAGTGCCCCAAAAAAACGACGAAGAACATTTGGGCAGACACAGAGACAAAACAACTTGCGCACAAAACCCAACTCAAAGCTTGCCGCACCTGCAGTGCCCATACTTGCAGTTCGGACCTAGTGAATACGAGTGAATGGCAGCTGCAACAACTGTCTTTGTGACCATCAGTGAAGTGTAAAATTTTCCCACTGCAGGGTTGTAGCTCCATAACAATCACCAAACACCAACTGGGGTGTGATGAGCTGCAATAATCAAACGTCGGGCTGCACAGACGACACGGCAGGCTGATTGCTGCAGGGACGGTGGCCGCCTCGATGTGAAAACAGCTTCAAGGATAAATTGCAATCAACTAATCAGGCTGTTTCTCACAGGAAGCACTTGATCAGTGACGCGAACTGGAGGAGCGTTGTCTCCGAAAGGCTTTGAGTTGAAGGATCTTCGGTTTTTACACAGCACTGCGCCGTCCTTTCTGTACCAGATCCAGCGGATCCAGGATCGGAGTGAAGAAGCCCGACCTTGGTCTCCCCTCAGACACTCAAATTGGGACGGTAGATTTGTGTCTGAGCGTCAGGGAGCCTATCTCCGTCAAAAATTCAGCGTGTCAAAGTGAAAAGGTCCCATTCGCCAAAACATTCCACACCAAACAAGACCGGATGCAAACCCATCTTTTGTGACGGGCCACAGCACATCAATGTCTGAGCAACAACGCAGCAACACCATTCGTCTTCGAGTCAATTTTGCATCCGTATCTTCACAAGAAACAAAAAAAAAACAGCCAAAATCACCACACCGTACAACAAGCGCTTTGGTGAGAAATGCCCCACGCTGTGAGGACGGCGGGGACAGAGAGGGACAGAACGCGGCTCGAAGCTGAGTCACCTCGTCTCAAGAGCGAACCGCATCAAAAATCAATGCTACCTGGATGTGGAAATGCAATCCTTTCAATCGCTTTCTACCCACGTCTTGATGACAACGCAACACAGCCCTAATGCTCTTTTGTCTTTTTTGCTGTGATGACAGAAGGTTTTTCTCAAAGCAGTGGAGTTCTTTGTTTTGTGGAAGAAGCATTTCTCTTCAGGAAAGGATCGAAATGGGTTAAGGCCAAAGTAATTGCGGAGTGCATCATCATCGCTCAAGGATATCCTGGGCCGAGGCCAGACATCAGACTCACGCAAATCCTCGGACAGACTCGACGATGCCGGGACTGTGGCTCTTTGGGCTTTCCAAAACGTTTCCGAATTGTGGTCCTGCTGGTTTCCACAAAGACCGGCCAGCCCTCCCCCGCACGCGGACGCGGACAAAATCCAGGTCGGCTGCTTTTATCGGGCGTGGAGTGGAGAAACATTGACGTCAAAGGAACGAGCATCTGAGTACTTAGTTTCAGACAAATGCCACAGAGCCTGCAAGTCTGCGACAGACTGAAGCAAACCTGTCCAACACACGACTGACTAATGGCACCGAATGTCTCTCGTGATTTAAGAACTCATTTTACATCGGCAAGAAAATCAACATCAAGCTAGACTGAAAATTGAAGCACCAGCTTCCCTGGCCGAATGGCAGATCAGAGACTCAGCTTCAGTGATTAAGGAAACTCACAGCTGAGGTCCCAGGGGCGGATGTAAGAGTCAGTCATCGAGGCTTGAGCCTTGGTCCAAAAACACTTGTGACACTCATCTCGGAAGTTTTGTACCCGCCATGAAAATTGCCTTTGTAAAGCGTGACGATGAACCAGGTCATCCCCTCGAATTCTGTCACGGTTCTGACGTCCGAACAGCGCATGCACAGTGACACGATCCGCAGTCCTTTCAAGGGACGGCGGATCTCTCAGGCTCTGGGGGTTGTATCCGCTCGATCACCTCGCGAGCAATTCCAACACATCGATTCCGTGGAGGGGCAGCCTGCAGAACCGCACACGTGGTCAGACTCATCAAAAAGTGTTTCAAGCCTCCACAACGAGAATAGTTCTCAAACGGCCAAAAGCCGAGGATTCTTCGAAAGCCTGGAGAAGAAAAACAAACCTCCTCCTGAAATACACAACACCTCGACGAGAACTCGATGCCTTCGGGGACTTTGCGGGGATTGCTACCCAGACACGTGACGACTCTCTGCTGCAAAATTGCTGTTCGCTCGTCGAACCGAATCAAAAGGGTTCCTGGCATTTGACACCGTCCGACAGGCGAAGGTGTCACTGTGAAAACAGCAAAGTTTCTATACGTTGTCAGAAGCCACCGAGCCCAAGCCCGGACCCATTTTATCCTTTTCCCCAACTGCTCGTCTCAGATGAAAGCATACCCGTCAGCCGCTTGTTCAAGGCTTCCGTTTGGTTCACTAACAATTCACGAGGTGTCCAAAGGATGAGAAATAGCTTGGAAAGCGGTCATGGAGGAGCGACCATTTTTAGGTCCGGCAAAGCTGGGGCTTGACTGCAACAATCAACACACTCGTGAACAAAGTCTATTCTTATTCGTGTCGTAATTTTGTACGCTCGCACAACTTCTAGCCCAAGGTGCAGTGGCTGTGCCGCATTTTCAATCCCACGAAGTGCTCACTATCTGCACTTTTCAGCAGAGTTCACGAGTCATACCAATGTGAAAAAGCGTCTGTTGCGTCCACGTCGTCAGTCGGTGGTTTTCTCGCAACACGAGGCTTGTGTTTCACCTGATGGATCGGCCAGTCTTCCGTCAGTTTCAAGCACGAAAAAGTGTGGCGTGATGCTTGCGGTTTGGACCCGTTTTAATCAGACACAATTCCTGCAGCCATCACCAGGATGAGTACTGCAGTCACTTCCATCAGCAGAAGACCGCCGTTTCCTTTGCACTGCAGCGCCGTCCTTTCCACGCCCAGTCGCCAGCATCACCATCGTTGATGCAGCGCGTCGCTGCGTCGTGACACGCGCACACGCGCACGTGTGTCACATTTCCATTGAGCGGGCGAGTCGACAACTCCAGCGAGGGACATTCCGGCCATTGTCAGCAACAGTGCTGGGACGCCGCTTCGACTCCATGCAAAAAGTTCCGAGTGTTCATTCATTCCGCCTGTGTGGAGCTGCGAATGCTTTATGGACACAATTCTGCATGGACACTTCCCAGTGAAAAGCCGGCCGCGGCGGCCAGCAAGAGAAAAGTACATTAACACGACAAATTCCGAGGGCTCTGGGGAAGTGGCCAGTTTCGTCGCTGTCCGTGCTGTGGAGTGGACATCGCTGCAACGAGAAAGGCTGATTGTGTGGGAAATTGTTACTGCAGTGGTTTATTGAGTTGCCAAAGCAGCAGGCACCTGCAGATACAAAAGCTTGTGTATTTTTGCTGCAGGGGCTGATCTAGGATCCGGTCGACAGGCTCTGTGTCCGTAGCGAAGGGACTACAGAACGCGAGGTTCTTCTGCTTGGGACCCAAAGGTGCAATACCAGGAATCATAATCAACCACCACAAGCAAACAAGTCTGCAAGTTCTGAGCCTAATGTCGTTTGTTCGCGAATTACGCCGGGTCAGAACATATATGTTTTTTTCCTCCACGGAACAATTTTTGGCCAACAGAACAACAAATTCACGGGGAACATTCCACCACTCAATCAGAGGGCGTCGTCCGAAAGAAAGAACAGGTGACACTCCCCTCACAGAAAAGGGGCAATTTTTCAATTCACAAGAGAAAAGCAACGCTTTATCCCCAATGAGTCTTGTCTGCGGCTCAATGTTTGCCTATCGATCAGTCGGCAGCTTTGTTATGCAAATACCACCAGACGGAATTTGACAGTTTGTCACCGTTACCTGAGGCCGCAATGAGAAATATCTATTTGCAGTATTAATTTCTCCCGCGGTGCTTAACGCGCCGAGTAGTGTTCGCTTCAACACTTCCGAGTGGGCCTCTCCTTCCGTGAACACCGAGCTGCAATCAGCCACACCGCGGTGCAACCGTCATTCCGTGTCTCGTGGTTGAAAATTGGTGCTGCAAGCCCAACCACCAGGCAAGGTGAGGTCCAGCTGTGTTCACACCAAAGGCACAATGTCACCAACGTGTGAGCGGGACGCGTGGAACGTGTGACGCTGCATCCCAACTGAGATGGGATCTTCCTGCTGCAGGAAACTTGCAACTTCTTTTGTCCACAGCTAAAGTCTGTCGAGTCCCACGCACAGCGCAGCGCTTCTGTGTCAACGTTAAAAGGCTACAGAACGACACAAATGGAGCAGTGAGGGACAGACAGCAGGCACAGTCACGCGATGCAGTTCACATGCAGTGTGGCATGCGGCTTTCAGTCGACTTTTTCAAATGTCACCATTTCGCCTGGTGTTCAAGAAGTATTCCGAACCAAAAATCCGTACAATCTCCAAAAGGGCAGATAACCAGAGAATCCGATGTAGTGAGTCTTCGTGAGTTGCGTCACCAAAATGCCACCAACAAAAAGTTCTCGTGGTTCTCCCTCTTTTCTCACAGTTGATTTCTACCAGCTTGCGAGAGACTTTGAGTGTCGAGATCCTACAGACACCACAACACAGGGACAAGTGCCGCTTCCGCCCGGGAAGGAAAGACGCTGCTCGGGTGATACCGCACCGAAATCGGGCGCAGTTGGACTCCATTTGAACTGCAAAAAATGCTGTTGGGGCGAACAAAATGGAACTTGGAGCATCCACAGCCATCCACAAAACATGAAGCGCGAGATGACAACTGAATGATTCGAAATTGCTCCAAAAGAAAACACGATGTGACTCATTCACGATTTTTTCCTTTCGAGTAGCCCTTGATGCATCTCATGTTGCATTTCCAAGTGAGTGAGCACTCACAACAAGCGAGACAAAGACGTAATGAGACACCCCAGAGCTGCCAAAATATCAATTCTTGCGAAGCTGCAATCGCTGTCACAGTGAAACAGATCTCTTTTGTTCAGAACGTCTCCTCATTGTCAAAAACTCACTGTCGGAGGAAGTCCTTTGTCTTCAAATCTTTGTCACATTCAGAATTCAAATGGAAGTTCACCCTGTTGCTCGGTGCATTCAGAAAACATTTGTGCGTCATTTGGCAAGAACAGGTTCTTCGTACGAAAGAAAGCTCTCACAAATTTGTTTCAAAACAATCCAGGCATTGTTCACACCCAAGCAAGCAAAAAGAAATAAACTGTCTGCACGGAAAAAAGAGGCAGTTTCACACTCAAGTTTGCCTGCATTCAGGGACTTGGGGTGATCACAAAGCCAACGCAAACGCATCTCTCGAGAAAACGGGAAAAAACGGGAAAAAACGGATAAAAGTTCCGTTACAAAACGGCAAACGCGTTACAGTGCAGAGCTGGTGTTGGCGGTGTAACAACTGCGTCGTCACGTGAGAAGTCATTTGGAGTTGGAAGGCTTCAGGTAATGTGGGAAATAAAGTTTGCCATCCAAAATCACCTGAGGTGGGTAAACAGCACAAGCCACATCAAACTGCCAAGTAGAGGTAATCAACTTTTGCGCTTTTGATCATTTATAGATGAACAAATGAGGCAGCATCAAGGAAACCTTTTCTGTGCAATCGGCGCACTCTGACTCACGAATATTGTTTCCCGTTTTCGATCTGCCCATTTGTCTGGAGAAATCGGTTTTGTCGCTTCAAGTGCGCTTCTGCATCAGTCATAAAACTTTTAAGTTTTGTGGGATTTGTTCACCTCTTTGTGACCTGGTCTCTCTTCTCTGAGTCGTTGAACAACTGAACACTTGAACGTAAAACAGAAGCAGCAACTTGAGAATACGAACACATACCTTCACGAAGAACCGCTTGTCCGAACAACAGCCCAACCTGAAGACCTTCAAAACACGTTATCCTGTTCACTGCTGTATGCGTGTTCAATTCCCTCTGAAAATGTTTCCAGATACTTCAAAACAAACTGTAACTGCAACCAGTGCAAAGTTCCTGGAGATCCGATGCTCTTCTCATGTATTCCATAGAAAGTGGCAAAATTGATCAATTTCCTGCCATGAGTTTCCAGTCCGTGCAAAAGTTGACCATCAATGATGCAAAATCCAAGTCAACTGGAAAATGGATCTGGAACATGCAAGCAGCACGATTTCGCAGGCCCCGCGCTGTGGTCCCTGTGTGGAGGTGCGTCCGCAGTGGGGACTGTGGTTCACACGAGCTTCGTGCAGCTTCATTCCGCCACCTTCACAGCTTCAGTGCAGAAAGGCGGCCAACTACTTCTCAATTGTGTGGAGTTTGCCACACAACTGCTTTTGACCTCGTCGTAGTGCGCAATATTTCCAAGAGGGCTTTGAAAATAACATGAGACAAGCTCATTGAGCTTGGTTAGATTTCCTAGAAAACACGATTGGGGTGGTTCATCAACCTTGGGCCAATTTTCGATGGGCAGCACAACGACGAAAAGGTGACTCAAGCTCAGCTCAGGCGTTTTGGTGATCTCTCAAAGTGTCACATGCAAGGGGGTAAAATGTATTTCACTCGTTTCCTTCGCTGACACAAGGATGTCACATGGTGAAGACTTGAAGACAAATTGAAACCTTTCACACAGGAAATATGAAATCGTGGAGACCACAGGCTTCAGACCCACCGAAGTCTGCATCGGCCTCAGCCTCCCTTGTCTCGTTTGTTGCACTGGACCAGTGATCGCTGCGGCAGCAAGTCCGGAAAAGTGGCGTCAGATACGACGTAAACGATCACGGAGCAGAACCCGTGGGAACGGAGTTTCTGCTCCGCGGCCATCAGTGTGCACACAAGGCTGACCGCCTTCAGATCAAGTCTGATCTCTTCACAAGATAAACAGTCAGCCCGTCACTTCCTCTTGGGTGTAGAATCCTCGATACACACATGGCCGAGAAGTTCTCAAAGTTACCACTGCTTTGAAGGGAGAGTCTGCCAAGTCTTGTACGCACTTCGCAACTCAACACGCGTATCAAGCTGCGGTGAGCGGACTCTCACCATCTGAGTTTGCAGACAAGAATTCGTGCGGAGTACAACCCCGTTTGCTGAGCGCCTTTCAGGAATCGAACAAAAATGCAGGGCGTTCACAGACCGTGCGAGTGTAGAACATCCCTTGGTAGGAGTGATATCTGGGGTGACATCAGTGGTTTCTGGGAGCACACTTCAATGCGACTTTTAGAAATACACAATCAATGAAATGTGGTCTGTACTTGAAAAGTTCCTGCGCAAGCCAAAGAATTTCGTTCGGTCCGTCTTCGACAGGCACGACAAGCATTGTGTTGAAAAGACCTCACAAGTCTTTTTTTTTTTGGAAAAACAATGGAGTTCAACTTTCATAGTTTCCTTCCACCACGCGGGCAGATGACACCTGTGAACTTCAGTTTTTCAATACTTTCCGCAAATTCCAGGACTCTACCCACGCCCTCTCCCAGGTCCCCTCTGAAAGCCCATTCTGAGTTGTCCTCAAAGACGAAATGGGCGCCGCAAATTTCAGTCCTGTGATGAAAGCCATTTATTTTATTTCACACAAAGAGTTTGGAACGTCAAAGACCTTTCTTGCAGAGATTTACGGGAAAGAGCTTTCGCAAGTGATTGCCGTCTTCCCCAACAGCATATTTCCTGGGAAAGGAATCATAAAATATTTACGCTATGGCGCTGCATTTAGCTACACTAATTAAAGAGACACCGCGGCAATTAATTTTATGCGCACCTGGGGAAGCTGCCCCAGATTGTTGACAGCAGTGACCTTCTTGGACGAACACGACGTTCGTGTCAACTCCGGGGCTGTGACCCGCCAGCTGACAGATTTTCACCGAAACCAAGAGACAAGCTCTTGCACCATGTGCCAGGTTTTCAGGAACACTGTACTCGTTGATAGGGTGTTGTTTGGAGGAATGTTTCCTTTCGTTTCACGTCGGTGAAGTGGTTTGAGATCCACAGCATCGCAATGACGAATCGGCCCCTCGGGAGCAGCGGCAGATTCCGCGTCGCGCATCGAGAATCAACACATCATTAGCCCCTGATGATCCGCAAATATTGTCACCGCTCGCATTGTGTGGGGAATTACCCAGCAGTTGGTCGTGGGGACCCATGTCCCAGAGGAATTCTTTCACTCACAAAAACTTATTACTTCGCCATGTGCAGCAATGGAGCGGTTTTCTGTATGCAAACCAGCTTTGCAAGGGGAAAAGCCGTGTCCTCTTGCTTGTTTGATCCAGATCTATCCCACAAAGAGAGTCCACACAATTTGGGGAAATGTTTTCAGCGTACAAGCGATTATTGCACATCATTGCATGGGCAATGATAGATAAACAGATTATTGTAATGAACGTCCTTGTGCTTATCAGGCAGTAAATCTGTCGCTTCCCTGTTGCATGGATAATTCATGGCACGGTGTCAATGTATTCAATGAACCGGAGAGTGAATGCAACCCTCCTGGGTGGATACCACTCAAAGTTTGCATTACGTAGGGCTGGCGTCAGGGCTGTTGCAGACCACATTTTCTTTTCACATATCGTCGACAAAAAGCACGCACAAATGCGCGACTGATTGTACGTGTGCACAAGAACGGCAGAAATGGGCCCTGCATGGCTACCTGCATACGCAAACCTGCATACCGACTTGAGTGGGCAGAACGAACAGTTTGTCTGCCTTTTAACTCCACAAAAAGTTCCACTGCGGTCTTTCATGATCCACATGGACAAGGTGTGTCCTTTCTGCCAGGCTGCGTCACAACCTATGAAGACCAATCTCTCGTTGGCATGGAGAGGGTGACGAGTGGAAGGTACGAGCCAGGTTCAGGCGACGAGAGCCGTCGCGGTGCCGCCAACCCGAGGCAATAATGACTCCTGCAGCACCAAATGTGTTTCCGCTGAGAAGCGTTCAGTGTTTGTTTATTGATTAGACACCGGCTTTATTATGTAAATACATCGAATCCCCGCGGGTAGATTATTTCCACAAAGATCCGATGTTCGCGAAGAATATCTTCTGTACGTTTTCGCCAGGGTGCAATTTCACACCGAAGCAAATTTAAGGCCATAGCAGACAATTCGGCACACGTACAGACACGAGGTGTGTCTGCAAGCACACGGGTGCATCGCCCTGTTCTCCTCAGCGTCGCAACATGACATTCCTTTCGCTTGCTTGAACCTGGGAACAACGTGTTGCTGAACCTGCACTTGAGGCGATCATTTCTACCTCCTCAGGGACGAGGCTCCACTGTGAAATTGCTGGCAAATCCCCGTGGAGCTGTGTTTCTTGACTTGCACCGAACCCCTGACAAGGGAAAACTTTCACTGGCAACTCACAAATGGCTTTGTGACTGTTGGCTTGGAAGTATGTGGAGACAAATCAGGTAGAAGTCCTAATGCGCGCACACGCACGCACGCGCACACACACACACACACACACACACACACACACACACACACACACACACACACACACCTGAAGACCAACCGAAGGTTTTGGGTAAAATAAAATTGACACAAAACTCTGAACCTGAGGCTCTGCACGACACGCCCACAGCTTGGAAAACAATTTCAGGATGCGCAAAAGACTCAATTTGGTGAAGTGCAATGTCCACCAGCGAATCAAGGAAGGCTCGAGAAACGTCTTGTGCCACACCCAGCACGTGCCGGATCATACAAACATTTTATGAACATTTTCACAACAAACTCATTCCATGACCTCGGCAGTTTCTCCCTCTTCCAAAAGGGTACCCTTCCCTCCATGATTCTACCAAGTGATAGTGCCTGCCGATTCAAAAAGAAACTGCTTCAACTCATGACAACATTCATCCAAAGCTGGCATTAAAACGCGAGACCCGCTGAGTGCTCAATCTTGCCGAAAAAACAGAGCCACCTCGACATCAGGATGAAAGCATCTTGTTTATGGACCGCCCTGTGTGCCTGGTTGCACCATCAATTCAACTCAAACTCCGATTACAGCTGTTTGTGATAAAATCCAATTCCATCGTTGGTGCCTTTACTCAGTTTAAAATGACACAGAAACATGATGGATCGCGTGTTAAATTATCTTCACAGGCTACTTGATAATTCTGTGTGCGCTGTTTCCGCCATCAATCTCAAGGGGAAATATTTGATATGATCGCTCAGGAAACGTCTCGGTTGATATCAAAGCAGAAGCCGCGACTTACAGTAATCGGAGCTGGAAAAGCGGCAAAAGGCAGATTTATCGAGTTTTCTGGGCTTCGTCGCTGCAGATTATACACGGTATTTTTTGGGGGGCGGGGGGGGAAGGAAGGGTCGGCCAGTCCAACCCAAGTCTGAGCCAAAAACAAGGAGAGGACAGGACAAAAGTTCCGTCTCCAACACTCGGGCAACTGCACAAAGAAAACCAAGGATGCAAACTGCACCAAAACAACCAAGCAGGGTTGAGAGAACCAGTGTCACGAAGCTCAGTACTGTATAACGTTCTCTCCATTCTCACAAGAGCTGCAACAGCGGAGCAAAAAACGCCAGTCAAGGAAAAAGCTCTATTGTTTCTGTTGCTCGCGACCTTTTGCTTTCAACAAGCGACAATGAGACAGACACGACAAGGATGAACAGAGACGGCAGCGTCGTCCTGCATGGCAGTGAGAAGCGCGGACCCTGCAGTCAATTGCAGGGTGCACATTCAAAGCGTTCAGTCTTTTCTGCTGTTTTGCTTGATCGTCACACGCCAAACGAAAACTCCTTTCCTATTCTTGCGCGTCAAGTCGCGCCAACACAGTACGATGCAAGGACGGCATGATCAGAAGATTGCACTGCAGGAGTAACAAACGACGAGAACAACCCATCAGACCTAAGTCCTTGAACGCATTCCAGGCAACCCCATCGACTTTCTCTTCACTTTGAGTCGCGCTTCACGGGGAGCAAATCCCCCTGTTTGTCATCACTACCACGCCAATGACTGATGTTTGAACCGATGCCGGGCTCGAAGTTTGAACAGTGCAATAAAGCACGCTCGCAATCACACACACATGCATGCACGCACGCACACGCCCACACAGAATCATTGTGCATGGCCATCACCTGACCTTTTTCTTGTTGAGTCAGAAGCCCCAACGATCTTGGTCTTTCTGAACCAAATTAAAGATCAACCGCGCGACGTGTGGATCAAACCTGCACGCGTTTCTCACCAGGATCCGGACTGAACTGTGCAGAATGTGACGCAAAATTTGCCAGTAGAAAATGCACGGAAGGCCTTTCCGTTTTCCGTCTCAGGACAACAGGCTGACAGTGATCACTGAAAAGATAGGGAGTGATCACCAGCACCAGCACAACTGCCCTTTTTTGATGGTGGTCAGGCGAGATCACCATTGCCATCACCATTGCCTCAAAACTGCCTCAACCTGTTGGCAGTGCATGCACAACACGCACACGCTCGCGACCGAAGGACACGTGGCAGTTCCACTGTTGAAGCACTGCAGCCCGCCCCAGCCCCGCACGGCCACAATGCTTCTGCCTTGGCTGCAGACGTGGAGACTGAACGCGCAACATTCAAACAGTCAGCCCACTTGCCAAACGACAGAACAGGGATGGTTTTTGTGGGGCTCAACACGTGAAAATAGATGTTTGCTGCAAGAAACCTGATCTATCACGACTAGACCGCTTCATGCAATTTGACTGCACAATAGGCTTTGTTCGCCCTTAATCAGCCGCATTAAAATTCGCATTGTGCGGCTGAAATTGGCAGTGGCAATTCCAAAATGCCCTTTGCCGTGGCCATTGAAGTTGGCTCATTTGATACAAATGCAGAGATGCAAAAGCTACAATGTGAATTTTTTTGCAGATTCTTGTTCAGTCACACCCTGCAAAACCATCTGCTTTCCAACAAATAACAAAGAAAACAAGAACAAGTGCAATTTTAGCGTTTTTCTTTGTTTCGTGGACGTTGAAAGGCTAATTTGGAGGTGGGGAGTTCCCAGCTTGAGAGACATTTTGATGGTCTGTGCACTCCGGCAAATTCCTTTGGGGAGGGGACTTGTCCTCGGCCAGAGATTGCAACCTGTATACAGAAGCACGCCTGCAGCATGCAGCGCCACACACAGTGCAACACGAATCACAGCTTTTCTGAAACGTTGCAGCACCTCATGCTGGGGAACAGACCTGGAGGTCACAAGAGAGGGAAAATGAGTTTGGCTCGGATGTGGGAATCTGTTTCAATCTGTTTCTTCACACTGGAAATACGAACAAGAAAGCATAAGCACGATCGCCACTGGGCAGCCACCTCAGGGTGGCACACATCACCCTGCAAAAATTTTTCAGTGGTGCCCCCCCCCCCCCGCGCCGTGGCTACCCAGTGGC
>JAAUXT010087296.1_pt1 | contig 18068 bp, 17 predicted proteins | sample 7278171 | NCBI WGS metagenome assembly JAAUXT01 (sample SAMN14350112, study PRJNA611818) | marine sediment metagenome | isolation source: surface marine sediment (1.8m) | place: French Polynesia: Moorea | collected 2018-08
AAAATGGTCAGTGAGCCTCACTGTTCTCATTTCTGGCCATTTTTCCCAAAGTGGGTCCACCCCCAACCCCGGTAAGACCCGCTTTTGAAATTTTTTTTTTTTTTTTTTTTTTTAAATGATCAGTGATGAACTGCGAACGTTTGTATAGACCACACGCTTTTTATGCGTAGCATTCTTGTTTGACTCCGTGTGCTTACTGGTTGCATCGTGTATTACATTTTCAAACAGCTCGATGGCTGCTGCCGTGCCAAGTGTTCGCTGCGGTCATGTGATGCTGACTGACCCTGTGACCTCGCCCAGCCTATCGCGTGTCACGCAGCCGTACCGGGTCCCCGTCCAGGCCTCGTCACGACCCGGGCCCCTTCTCGTGTGAACCACGGTCACGCCGTGACCACGGTCTGTAGGCCTGCGACACGCAGTCGTGATGAGCCAAGGACAAATCTGGAGAAACTCGAAGCCTGTTCCATGCATAGAAAATTTGTGGCTGAGCAACACATTTGCAAATGCATATTCAGTGATCAAAGGCGGAGACGCCATCCTTACTATGCACAGGAATTGGATTGCATTGCACCAAGCGCCAACTGCAGTGTCTCTACCATTCGGGCCACAATCACGGAAACGTCTCCCGCACGCCCCGCTGTTGGGAGTGAAGTCTTGTCAGGTTTGGTTGACGCGGGTCGCTTCGCCTCTGCGGAATTGTGTCGCTGCAGGCCTCGTCCCACGCGAGCTGCGGTGACAGCTCCGGGTCCTGCGGCTCCTGCTGTCGCGTGGCACGTCTGAGTCGACAGGAGTGAGGACGAGTCTGTGATGCGATGGGAGCCTTGGGGCGTCCGCTTCTAATGAGGTTTTCTGCTGGGCTGAGACAGACCATTATCTGGTTTTGATTGCCTTTGTGTGTGTGTGTGCGTGTGTGTGTGTGTGTGGCTGTCTGACTGTCTGCTTTGTGCACTTAATGTGTGTGTGCATTCGAGCCAAATGCCGATTGACACAGGCACTGGCACACACACACACACACACACACACACACACACACACACACACACACACACACACACGAACTGCAGTTGAAGCGTTCTCCTTCCTGTGCAAGTGCACCAGAAAAACCCGACACCAAAGGAACAAATAACGAGAGAGTGCGGAAACCCGCACCAACAATCTTCGTCTATCAAGCGATCGGCGGTGCCAGCGTCGCCGCCGCCGCCGGGATGCATTGATTGTTGCTCAGTTCGGGCGTCGTTCCTCGAGTTTGCCCCGTGTAAACATCGATTCGTTACGCTTTGCCTATTTTTAGCGCCATTGTCGCCTGATGGCGAGGAAAATGGTTCTCGAGGGGTGGATCCAGGGGTGGGGGTGGGAGCCCTCCCCCCAGGTCAAAAATGAACTGGCCCCTCCAATTTTGCGCAGTTCAAAGCGAAAATGGCCCCCTCAAGGGGATCGACCCCTGGCGACGAGATTTTTGAATCCGCCCCTGCCGGTCCCCCATACAAGGTTCCATTCCACATACACACACGGATATTGCGCAGCGGTTTATGGATCTGGCAAATGTGTTGGGATGAAATATTGACACTGGGCAGGATCCAGTATATCTTGTTAAGGACACACGTGAAGCGATGGAGGGAGGGAGGTTGGTTGGTTGGCAGCGTCTATTGATCGGGTGTTCCGCGACGGCGACGTCTGTACGGAGTCGTCCCTCCCTCACTCACGCACTCCTCGCTCCGTCAGGCGGGGCTCACACTGAATCCGTCTTGGGCCAGGTTCCTGCTGGACTAAGGGCAGGGTCATGCAGGGTGGACCTTCCTCTGCGAACCTACACGAGCCAGACACAGTCACATTGGGTGCTGCACTGCATTCCGTGTCCAAAGTCAGTGAGTGCCGAGTCGACCTCACTCGATGACACTGGCTGACCTGACCGGATTCGTTCACACTGGATGTGTCATGCCACGCACCCGTGCACAAGTCAATGCGTGCGACGTGACTCAGTTGACGCAACGCCTCATTGACCTGCACAGGGGACGCAGGGCACGATACCTCCATCCATCCATCGACGCGAGCAGGATACTGGACACGTGACATACTGTGTCGCGAGCGCAGGACGCAAAACGTGACACACGCGTGTGAACGTCGACGCAGGGTCCACCGACTTTGTGCGGGATGCCGTTTGTTGGGACTGTGACGTCATGATGACGCAGAGGACATGACGCATGAGTGTGAGCGGTGACGCGGCGCCCATCGCCTTTGTGTCAGATGCCCTATGTGGAGCGTCTCACGACGAAACTGGCGTAACGCAAGACGCCCTCAGCGTGACCCGGGCCTGGGCGTGACAGACATCCTGCTTCTGGTCGTCGGTCGGGCGGTCGGTGCTGCTTCGACAGGAGCAGGAGGAGCCTCCTCCTCCTCCTTCTGCAGGCAGCTCGGCTCGGCTCGCTGCAGCTGCAGTTTTTATGGAGCCTGCAGATCGCTAATGACGACGACTACACCGGGGGATGCGGGGCATGGTGCAACGCACCGCAGCAGCAGCAGGACGTGATTTCTGCCGCTTCATCTCCATATGAGGATCATCATCCACACGACGAAGACGACGGCCACGACGACTCAAGGACTTTTAACAGACAAACGAACTTTTGATTGACATTATCATTGAAGATCAGCTGGGGGATTGAAAGGACAGGTGTTACACCGCAGTGAAGGTAAAAAATCGCGTTTGTTTTCTCCTCACCCATCTACCCACTTCTTGGCGTGATTGATGATGGGGCCTCTGGTTTTCGAGTTCTCACGTCTGGGCGTCGGATTCACGGAAAGGTCAGTGGATACGGAGTGTAAATGTTTTGCTTGATCCTGTTGCCGTAGACGGGCAGTAGTGAGGCAAGTGGAGAAAAACGCGCCTTCGCTGCACTTTTCGCCGAAGGCTTCCGGGTGGCCTCTGCAGCTGAAAACGAAAAATGGGGGTTGGGGTGGGGGGGGGGGAAAGCAAAAAGCGTTGAAATGTTGTGGGATCCGCAGATTTGTACAGGGTGTAGCAGGCCTGGTGGCTTCTTTGCAAGTAAGAGCGTTGAAAGATCGAGGAGCACGAAGTACACGTAAAATGCTGCAGTGTCCGTATATTTTTGGCCAATGACGCACGGTATGATCCTTTGGGAGAGAAACAAGAACAATGTGTGTGGCGTTACACCGTGTGCATATTTCACTGTGTGACTGACGTGTGTGGTGTGGAGGGAAGCCTTTGCCAGTGCTTTCAGCACCAGTGACGCCTGTTGTGCAGAACCGATGTCCTCAGATCCAGTGTGAGGCAGGCAGGCCTTGGCCCACGTCTCTGAGCTTGTGACGCCTGCAGTGTGGAGTGGACCTTGGCGCGTCCGTGTCCTCAGAGCGCCTCGTGGCAGCTGCTCTAATGAGCCATATTGTCGCTGTTCTCCGCGGCCCGGGGGGTCGCGAGTCCGTGCGGCCTCCTCCCATTGATCCACAGCGCGTGTCGCGACCGAGTTTCATCGCGTGGAGGACGCAGCCGCACAGCGGGCGACGCGGTGCTTGGGAACGGAAGTGCGTCTTGAGATGACCCGGACTGTGTTCGCAGGGCACGCATAAATACACAGAAACACACACACACACAAACACACACACACACACACATGCGCGCCCTCCCCCACACACATGAGACACACACACATACGCACACACACACGCTCACACACACACTGAAGCACTTCTGGATACGCACACATACACGCGCCCACACACCAGACACACGCACACGCACATGCGCGCACATTGAAATTTCTTACACACGCGCACACACGCGCGCACAAGTGTGAACACGTTTGAGAACGATCAAGACTATTCTTCCCTCAACACACACGGGAAAATACTGCGTCATTGAGCGTGAGTCAAGTTGACGCGCACGCATGCGTGACACAGATTTGATGTGAAACCATCTTTGACTATCAATCACTGCGTGAAAACGTCTTGACGAGACAGAAGCTTTGGTTGTGTTCGTTTTGTGCGCAATGTGAAAAGTTCCGTTGCTCGAACGCGCCCTTGTGTAATCAGTCTGAGGGTCTTGAAGACAGATCGTCTTTCAAAACACTTATGTTGTGATTATTCAGCCTCAGCCTGTGATGATGATGTCATGACACAGCAGGGGAGACAGGAAGGGGTGAGTGAGTTCGGTGCATGACGCATGCCACCACAACCACAGTCGATGAAAAATGCATGCATGCCGTATGTGTCATCCTCCTGTACGGCAGCAGCAGTTGCAGCCGCAATTGCTTCTGGTTGCAGGCAGTTTGCGTGTCATCATTCACGCATAACATCAGTATCGGTCACGCAGAGCGCACGAGCGCGCGGCTGCAGTGGTGGATACGAGCCAACACCGTATTCCTGCTGTCAGTCAGGGCTGCTGCAGCTGCATGCAGGTTGAGTCACGTCTCCTGCAGATGAAATTCTGCTGATGTCCCATGCAGGTCAGGTTCTCAGCACGTTGCGTTCCTGTTGTATGTAGATTTTGTCCTGCTGTGTGAGAACACAGCAGATGGAATGACTCGAATGTCCTTGCAGGTCAGTTCGTGCGTTCCTGCAGATTTTACTGCAGCAAGCAGAACACGGCAGTTATCATCCAGATGGAATGTCCCCGTACAGACTTGGACAGACAGACACAAGTCCTGCAACAGTTGTAGCAGCTGCAGAGGTCTGGGGCGATTTCTGTCAGAGGGTGGGCTCCTCATGTTGTGTCCCACGAGCAGACCTGTCACTATTCAGCAACAGCAGCAGGAGCTGAGTCCTGTCCCTGGAGATACGATGTCTGTCTGCCGAATGAATGGCGCTGCTTCACACGTTGCGTCCCTGCAGCAGACTTGTCGTTCCTTCAGCAGTGACGGAGTCTTGGTCCTGCAGACGAGTTGTGCTCGTTCGTGGACGTTCGTGGGTTGAATCCAGTTCTCGGAGAAACGTAATGGATTCAACGCCGGGACCTCGATGTGCCTCCGGCACATTGTGCGCGTTAGATCCAGGGGCGGGACGCACGCGGTGTGAACCGGTGCCGTGTCTGTGTGCGGGGGAAACAAGCTGCGCTGGAGCAGAAGAAACACGGTGCAACGCTCGCGTTTCAAAGGGGAAGATTTACTTTGTGCCTTTTTGTGTGTCAGTTCAAACGAAGACGGTCGCTTTGAGCGCGTCGCTCGCTCGGCGCGCGCAGTTTCCTCGGGGCGGATGTACTGCGTCTTCCTCCTGCTGCAGCTGCAGGCAGGGGCGGATCCAGGGGCTATCAGAGGAGAGATACCCTGGGGATGAAAACTTTGAGCAGGGAAGCCGGAAATGGTGTGCTTTTGGGGTGACTCGTTGGTGTTCATCAATGCATTGCACAAACAGAAGAGACTGCTGTAAATGAAGCAGAAACGTATAGCGAGGAATTCTGCAGGAGGAAACGGATGCACCGTACGACCGTGTCTCATCCTCGTGCAACACGTATGTTCGTCACTTCTCCAATTCTCCAGCAGCGTTGCAGCAAGGGGTGGGGTGAGTCGCCGAACATCGACTTCCTTTCGCCCGAGATTTCCACCCATTGCTCCCCGGCTGCGCTGTGTGTGTGTGTGTGTGTGTGTGTGTGTGTGTGTGTGCGTGTGCGCGTGTGTGTGTCCCTGGATCCGCCCGGGACTTCCCCGCTGTGGCTGCACCACGATCGTTCTCCCAGGTCCCAGGCCACGTCGCGATCGTTGGTTTCGTAGGAATCTGCGGCGTGACTAATGTGGGCGGTGGCAACGGACGCGTTCACAGTGGACGCGTGATGCGTTGCGTTCTTGCGTTTTGTGGGCCCGTGGGAGGGGACATGTCCAGTGAATGGTGCCGCGACGTGTCTGTGTCTGGCACCCGAACTCGTGTGTGTGTGTGTGCGCGTGTGTGGAGGGGTTCTGTCATCTGAGAGCAAACGCGATGTATCTTGTGAGGCCTGCCTCAGACCCCCCCCCCCCCCCCATCGTCATCACGCCCGGCTGTCGCTGTGGATTTCCTGGAATGGGCCTGTTGCACAATCGATCACGCGTCGTGCTTCGTGTTCCTGGAAAGTCCGTGGAGCCGCGCAGTCGCGTGGGGGACAGCGCCCAACGGAGCAGGCCTGGAACGGGAGCCGTCTCTGTGACAGACGTGAGGTCAATGGGCGTTGCGTCATCCCTGCGCACGTCACTGCGCGGCTGCGCCCTCGTGTGCGAGGTTGCGCCTGTTGACTGGAGTACAGTGACGACTGACGCCTCCGGCGCAGAAAACGGGTCTGGGGCCCAATGAAGTAATGGACGATGCGTCATCCAAGAAGCATGGGCGCCGAGACAGTGCCCGTTGAATAACGAGAGGACCGCAGCGCCTGACGCCTCCGCTGCGCAACAGGCCTGGAGCCGTCGGTGGAAGGAAATGAGAGTCGCCTGCGCCGCATTAATACGGCTCCGGGGCCCGACTCGAGAAGCGGGTGGGTGTGTAAGAGAGTAGACTTGTGTAAGAGCGAGGTCTGCCTCAGGTCACCAGGCGGGGAGGGGGGGGGTTCACGCGGGTGCGCCACGCGTTGCGTCACTGTACAAGTCGACTGGTTCTGCGTCAGACAGGACTGTTTGATACTCGTATTGGGTGCGTCACGATTTGCATTTCTGTTCAGGTCAGTGCGTGCTGCGTGAGTGGTCAGGTCCATGCAGAAGCGTCGTACACGGCGTACGTCCCTGTGCGGACCCAGAGACGAAGCGTGTCTGGTGATGCATTGCATTGCGCATGACACAACCAGCCAGATGCAGAACCCGTTTGTGCAACGCGACGCACTGCGCATCCTGCGTGAAGCAGCCTTGCTTCAGCCCACAGATTCTGGACTGGCATCGCGTGCAATCTGTACCAAGGAGTGTCACGTGAACGACGTCCGCCCCGAGTCACGACGCTGAATCGCAATGAGGTGACGACGCTGTTTGGCTTCTTACTGCGCAGCTGCAATGTGCAGAGATGGGCGTCTTCGCATTGAAGGCGTCACGCGCTGCATCCCTGTACAAGCAAGGGCATTGCATTTCTGCAAGCGACGACGCAATGTTTGACCTGGGGGGCGCAACGCACATCCATTGTCTCTTTTGTTGAACACTGTCACGATTCTTGGGTCACTGCATCTTTGGCTTGTTCACTGCAGAAGCGTCCTGCGTTGCAATCCCTGTACAAGGTCAATGGGTGTTGCATCCTTGTGCAAGTCAGTGGGGAATTGAGATTGATCACAGCAGGGCGCAGGTCCAAATCAGTGCCAGCGAGCGTCGTATCACTGCAGCAGTTTGAAAAGTGCAAGGTGGAGACATTTTCACAACCGAGGGCAGAAAGATCAGCCTCTGGCTGTTTCTTGTTTGTCTCTCGACTGAAGACGCCCCAAACAGCTGCTGTTTTTGCTTGGGATCCTGATTGTGAACAAATGAGCGCGGGGATGTGGGTGACTTTGCCGTCGCGTCGGCAAGGTGAACCTCGTAACTCACGTGGTGCTGGTCACGTGGTTCGGAGCTCACTCCGCGCACTACATTTCACGCCCATTGATTTTTCACCGCAGCGGAAGTTGTCGCGACTGGAAGCGAAGGAGAGGGATCGCCTTGTTGAATATCGAGTGGAGTGAACACGTCAGCTCCAGGCTTGTTTCACACTGGACGCGTTGTGTAGCTGCACAAACCAATGGGTTCTGTGTCAAAGAGGCACTGGATGTTTCATGCATTGTGTCAACGCCCCAGACAAGGGGCGATGGGCCATTCCATTTGCCCAGGAGCTTTGCATTGAACGGTCACTGAGTGGACGCGCCTGTCGTGGATTTGAGCAACGACGCAACGCCAAACGTATCCGGTGTGAGGGAAACATGGAGGGGGCGGAGGGAACACGACGCCACTACGCCTTGAGACCATTTATCAGCTTCTTCCATTCAAGTCAACGCCCATTGACGTGCGCAGGGACCCAGCACACGACGCATCCACGGAGCGCCCAGACCTACAAGCTTGTGCTCCTCTCAGTTCTGGTTTTACCCTGAAGACCAAGTCTCTGCTGCGTTTTGTTGACTTCCTGCAGGGACGCCGTGATAACTTTGCACAGGATCGCCGCATTGGCCTGTGCAGGGACTGAACGCCCGATTCATCAACAGCGAAACAGGCCAGGCCTGCAGAGCCCGTGGGTTTTACCCAGACGCTGCTTCTGCGAGTCGAATTCTATGGGTTTGATCCCCCTGGTCGTCATGTCTGGGACACAGAGCAGATGCCTCACTCGCTGTGCAGGATCGGGACAGTGATTCATTCATGCGGCGGGGGACCGTGTGTGCTCTCCACACACGGGCGGGAGGAAGGACCGCATGCTTCTGCTCCCCGTAATTGAGTTTCCCAATTCCTCTGCTGAAGCGACGGGCGAAGCGAGCCTCCTTCGCAGAGTCTGCAACACGGGTTCTGTGGTGGTTCACACGAGATGCGTCTGTGATGAGTGTTTGAGGCCAGTGAGGTATGAGGGAGGGAAGGGGGGCGGGGGGGGTAACGGATGGAGAGGGTGGGGGTTGAGGAGGGAGAAAGAAGAGACCAGGGAGATGGTAGAGGGAAGTGTGTGTGTGTGTGTGTGTGTGTGTGTGTGCGTGCGGGCACGTGTGTGTTCGAGTCAATGGGCATTGGCGTTGAAAAGGTGCGTCTGATGTGGACCTGGCAGGTCGTGGATTGCTTCGTCGTCGTCGTCGTCGTCGTCGTTGTCACTTGCACAGGGTTGACGCCTGCCATGTGAATCCACCGTACGAGCCAGACGGGGCCTGTATTTGCTGTTGTGGGAGCTGGGGAGTGAGTGTATGTGGAAGCGGGCTGCAGGGCCCATTGATTGGCGTGTAGAGGCCTGACGCACGACGCGTCCTATGCGAACCCGGCCTGCGAGACGCGGATGTTTGATGTGGAACCGGCTGCACCGGGAGCAGAAGGACACGGCGGCGCGCCGGGCATCGATCCGCAGCGGCGGAGGCAGGGAGGGGCGGGCGGTGGGGAGGGAGGGAGGGGCAGTGAGGGAGGGAGGGGGCGGGCAGTGAGGGAGGGAGGGGGCGGGCGGTGAGGGAGGGAGGGGCGGGCGGTGGGGAGGGAGGGGCGGGCGGTGGGGAGGGGGGGTGGTGGGATAAGGAGGGAGTGGGGAAGGGAGGGGTGGGCGGCAGGGATGATAAAGGGGTTGGAGGACGGAGGGGGCGAAGGAAGGGGGCAGATGGGGGGTGAGGAAAAGGGAGGCACAGAGAGATGGACAGTGGGGAGGAGGGCGCAGGAAGGCAGGGGAGAGGGTGGGGGGTGAAGGGGCAAAGACTGGGGAGGGTGGTGGGCAAGAGGGTAGTGGCTGAATGTGTGTGTGTGTGTGTGTGTGTGTGTGTGTGTTTGTGTGTGACACAAAGCCACGATGTAGCTCCACACACTGTACATTGGATCTGTTGCGTGTTGGATTGATTTGAGATTGTTTGCATGATGAATATTTGATTCGCTTTTTGTTGTGAAGCCTGCATCAGACCACACTTGATGCTTCGTGTGTTTCCAATACGTCGACGCATGTGGTGCAGATCAGGCGTGACGTTGGGACTTTTCTGTTGACAAAAGTCTCCATCCTGATCTCTTTGTACTCAGCACAGAAACAACAGAAAAGTCTGCTGACAAATCGGATCGTTTACTCATATTTCCTGCGTGTCAAGTGGTGCTGGGGATTCATGGCCAATTTCACAGAATTGTTGAGACAAAATTGTGTTTGTCCCCCTCAGTGAGAAAAGTTCATCCCTGGTGTGTTGATGTTTCTTTGGGTCAAAGCGGGGCATTGATGCAAATTTTGGAGGCAAGTAGGTAGGTGTTCCCAAAGCTTGTTACAGCACACAGACACTGTACAGGAAATTCTCAGCCTTCCAACGTCTGCTGTACATTTGGTGTGTCACGTGTTGCATCTTCAGCGCAATGCGCATTAGTTTGTTCAGGGCTGTAAGGTACAACTTGTGCAAATTGCAACGCATCCAATGTGAAAGGAATGTAGGTGTGTTGTCTTCTGGTGTGTTTCTTCACACACACGATTCTTGGAGATCGTGCCAAAACACAGCGGCAGGGCTGTCGAGGAAGAACCACAGGTAGGGGGGGGACTGTGGGAAGAAGTTGTCGTGATTGCAGCCTTGGCCCAAACAGGCCCCGAATGACATATTGCGTGTCAGATACAAATCTCCTGGCATCTCCTTGTGTGACTCAAGGCAGATTCACACCAGTGGTTCGCCACTGCGGGTTGACTCCGTATTGTGGTTCGTATCTTGATGTACCCGAAATACGTGTTGCGGCCAAAATTTTTCGGAGGCGTTTTGTGGTGGGGCAGATTCACACATCCGCCGTGTGAAAGCGTCAGACGTCAAAACCATTGGGGATTTTTGACAAGTTCTTTGAGTCAACAATCAACCTGAGCAACAACAGTTTTGTGTCAAACTGAAAGAGGCAAATTGTAGCTGCCCCTGTGTGTTGTGCATCGTAAAGTGTCGCAGAAGCGCATACATTACCCACACCTGACTGAGTTGCCTGTATGCGGTGCCCTGTCCCCGTGCGTTTCCTTATCTTGTTATGCCTTCTTGGAAGGGGTTGTTTGACGAGTTTATGACAAAGCGCGACGTCTGAGGGTTGTCATTTGAACTCGTTTTTCACGGGAGAGATTGCTGGAATAATTGCGGTAAGTGGATCAAGAAAGGAAGGCAGGGAAGGAATCAGTGCAAGTGGGGGACGGACGGGGTGAGTGTGGCTGGGTGCACGGGGGATGCGTCCTGCACTACGTGTCTGTGATGGTCAGTGGGGACGCGCAAAATTTCACGTTAGAATACGTGGCTTTTCACGCATCTTTCCATGCAGGTCACTTGGCAGAACCTGTGTCACTTGGTTGACGGTGGATTTGTGCGTCCAACGCGAATGTTTACGTCATTCCTCGCACGTACTCGTGTTGTGGAGGGACGCATCGTATTCTGTCGTCACTGTGAACCAGCCCCCTGACCTGTTCATCATTTAGATGGCTAAATTACCCACTTCCCCCGCCTCCACACACACCACTCATTGTGAGGCAAAGGTCAAAGGGACTACCACTGGTCACTACGAGTACACGACAGGCTACGTGCTGCTGCAAATTGTACTTTTGGTGCCTTTTGGTGGTTGACCGTGCGTGTCCAAATTAGCAAGGTCTGGTTTTCAAACCAGTCTGACAAAGAGTAGAGGCTCAATGTTTGACACATGCACAGTTGTTGACGGGCAAAGTAACAGAATTTGAACCGGTAGGTTTTGCGTTTGAATCATGAATCTCGCCTGGGTTGTCTCTGCTGTCAAAAAAATCTTTCCAGTGGGTGAGTTGCGAGGCGGATTTTGTGGACTGATTGTCGCACGTACTGAGACGCGGCCCTGGATGAAAATACGCGAGAGAGGAGCATAATTTATGCACCAGCCGTGTTTCCTGAACGTTGCGTGCAGCAGATCCGCTTTTGTGATGCGCTGCTGTCAGAGGTCACCGAGTGCATAATGTACAGGATTCTCCGTCTCTGCCACCCGCTCACTGTCTCGTGTCTGTTTCTTGCCCCTCCATTGTCTGTCTGTCTGTCTGTCTGTCTGTCTGTCTGTCTGTCTGTCTCTCTCTCTCTCTCTCTCTCTCTCTCGCTCGCTGTGTGGATTTAATTGTCAAGCACTTCTTGAATCGTGCTGAGCTTGAAGCTGAGGTTTTGACCCTGTCTCAGGTTCTGGGTGAGGTCTGTTTCACACTGTCACTCTGTAAGCATCTCGTTTTACGTTCCTGTAGCAGTGAATGGGCACTGACCTCAACACATATACGCATTGGGTTTTGCAAAGACGTCACGCAAAACGTCTCCTGTGTGAAACGTAATCCTACCTCAACCGGACTGAGCTGGGCTCCAGTCCCCTGTGTCCAGGCCTCACAAAGGGCAGATTCTCAGCAGAAATTTCCCGTCTTTGCAACGTTAAATTCACCGAGCTCTGCACAAAAGGACGCATTACTGGAGCTCAAGTGGGTTCAAGGGGCCTGAGATCCCTGTGGCCAGTGGGAGGAGGATGTCTATTTCTGTCCTCCTCCCCCGGAAAGAGAGAGGGAGGGAAGCTGCTCACTGCCTCAGCTCTCGCAGTCTCGGCAGCAGGGGACAGGGACGGAGAGCGGTCAATGAGCCACAGGCCTGGTTCACACTGGACGCGTCGCGCATTGCGCTCTGGGACAGTTTGTTAACAGGGTTTTTGGGAGAGTCGTGACGCACAGACGCATGAACATGGGCGTGGAGTACGTGGCCAGTATCAATCACACAGAAAAAATTGATCTCCATCACACTCCACCAGAAAGTGGCAAAAAGGTGTTCCACTCAGGATTCGAAAAGCAGCGAGTCCATTCCAGATCTTACTTGCGTGAGGCAAGTGCAGTTAACCATTCCAAATGTAAAGAACGGCATTTGGTTCAGTGATTGTGTGTGTGTGTGTGTGTGTGTGTGTGTGTATGTGTGTGTGCGTGCGTGTGTGTGCGTGCGTGTGTGTTCCGCTTGCGTCAACGTACAGCTGTCTGACGGAAACGAGTGCGCTGTGTCGCACCAACAAACGTCGCGATCTCTCTGCACCACCCGGAAAAGAGACGAGGCGCAAAATATTTGGGTGACTGTGTCGAGAGAGTTGTTTTTGCCGCCATAACTTGAAGACGTTGAGGGTTTGTTCAATGTGCAGAGAAAAGTGTCAGATCGTTCCAAATGAATTGTCGTCTCTTTGATCTTCCTGTGTGAGCGTTGTACATCATTGGAGAAACGTAGTCTTACTGACTGAGGTCCCAGTGGCTAATCTACAAAGGAAAGTGGGTTTTCATGACGGAAGATCAGCTGTTTGGTGTTGACGCTGACGTTTTGGCACTCGCCGCTCGCCGGTTTGCCAGGACGTCAGTGCTCGGAGTGTGGACCCAGCGAGGAACACACTGCTCCTGCGACAACTCAGGCAAAATCTGGCATTCTTGTTGACCCTTCTCAGTACGTGGTGGGTTCCAGCTTCACAACCCACAACTCACCTGAGACTCCTTTGAAATCTGAACCCAGCTGGCTTTGAATGGACAGTGTGTGGGAGGACAAAGCAAGTCTGTTTGGAACTCAGCTCTTTTGGTGCTGTGGTCTTTGAAAACGTACAGACTTTCACGGAGCCCAAGATCCGTGAGATGAACTGTTTGGCCTCTCCGTTCGAGCAGCTTCCGATCAATCCTCGTTGCACCGGGTTCAGAAGGGAGGCCAAGTTTCCCCCGGGGGCGTGTTCCGTTGCTGCACGTCCACGGTGGAGGAACGAACCGTCTGTTCAGGTTGTGGAATGTGTGTGCAGAAGATCAAGTGAAGACCCAGAAATGTCAGTCGAGAGGGGACAGGTTTTGTGTGTTGTGTGTTTGTGCGTGAGGAAGTGTGTGTGTTGTGTGTTTGTGCATAAGTCAGTCATGGTCGAAATGCGACGGGCGTTTTGTGGAAAGCGCCTTTGCTACGACGTGCCACAATACATTCTAATGCTATTGTACCACCGCACGGAGGGGCCTGAATTGAGACCTGACGGACGGCAGTGTAGCAGATGCGAGTGTCAAGTTTCTGTCTATTCACGAAGACGCCCCGCTGTACACACGGCCCCGTGACCCCGCATAACTCTCACGCACAGCGCAGCGCGCATTGCGGCACCGCCACAATGCCTCCAGCCGAGGCAGGTTCACGCTACGTGCACCGCGCGCTGCGTTCCGGCGCAGGTCACTTTTGACGCTGCGCGACCACGTTGTATTTGAGGTCAGGGTTCACTCTGGGGTGCTTTGTGAATAGGCGCTGACGTCGCTTGGATGGCAGCCTGGTTGCATTGAGGTCTTCGGAAGGATGGGCGGGGTGTCTCCAGTGGCCACTTTTGGACTTGGATATGGTGCGACTGTTGCGTCCCCTGTTCGAGTGTTGAACTCCGGGCCCAGTGAGTTGGGACGGACTTAGCGTGTGACGCACCGCGTGTGAAGCAGCGCCCCAACACTGTTGTCCCGAGTCTCCTTTCTCTCCTTATTTGAATGGCAAACAGTGGCCAGTATCTAGGTGAGCATTCCCCCCAACAGAGCGTTGTTTGCTGCATAAATTCAAATCCCAGGACATTTGTTGCTTCAATATTGACCCAACATGAGAGACCCACTGGTACAACCGTGGTACGCGTAGTCCACGGCTGGGCGAGGTTCACATGGGTGGCGTCGCGCGTAACTGACGAACGCTTGCGTCGCTGACGTTCACAGGGACGCAACACGTGGGGTGGGCATGTGACGACGCAGCAACGCAACGCTGGACGTAGCAACGCGTGACGGGCCTGACGTAAACCCGATCAAGCAACTGATTGTGTACGGCCAGTTCTCACAGGGATGTGAACACACGGTGCGGACAGACGTGGTTCCCTTTGTGTTGATGCCTCGCTGTGCAAAATCGCTGGTCATGGTCTAAAAACCACCGCACCCATGGACAAACCCCCAACAAGAAAAACGGGAAACCACAAAACTGCACATCCTTGTGGAGAAGACATGCTGATGTCAGGTGACAAAAGGAACCCTCAGTGTGGTGACAAAGAAAAATCCTCGTCTTTGGCTTTGCAGGCTCGGTTCACGCGGGATGCGTTGTACGTTGTGTCCCTGCACACGTCAGTGTGCCTGTTGCGTTGCGACCAAGACTTGCACTGCGACGCAGCGCACGACGCCTCCTGTGTGAAACAGGTCTTGGACTGTGAGAAAAAGAGCTGAGCCCCAATGCAGTTCCAGCCGGCAGGTCAAATTCCTCGAGTTGAGCTGAAGAATGGTGCGTATTGAAGGCACTAAACATGTCAAGGGAGGGAGGAGAGAAGGGTAGGGTTGGATGAGCAACGATACGGCGCTTATCTGATCTGCCGGCGGGGTGCTTCTCCCAGTGCGAACAACCAAGATACCGGAACAAAGATCGTTCACGCCGAGAAATCTTCCAAGATCAGAGGCCTTGGGTGCTGATTACTGGTTCCTGTGGTTTGCTCAGTTGCTCTCCTCCCAGACCAGCGAACTTCAAGCACTCAAAGCTCGACCCAGACCCAGAAAAACAAAAGCGGAGCTGAATTCTGCAGAAGCGTCCCAAGTGTTCTCGGGACGGGCATTGAAACCAGGGACTGTTGTGTCTTTTGTGTGTTCGTTGTTCCAGTTCAGGGCCTGGTTCATACGGGTGAAACGGGTCTGTGGTTCGTGGATTCAACTTTTCTCAGAACAAGGAATCCTTGGTGTATTTTGAGCAGTGGATGCAACTCACGTGGATCTGCGGGCTCCACCCCCCCCCCCCCACTATCAGTGCTGAGGGTTGGGCGTTGCCCGGCTACAGAACCCCGACCCTGGATCGGTCACAGTGCGGTAGATCCATCTGCTCTTGCACGTCCGTTTTGTCTTGACCACACGATCGAGCCGAGCATGCTGTGTGTGTGGTTTCTGTCTTGGATCACACAATGTAGGCATCTGTTTCTGTGGTCTTGTAGTCTGTTGTGTTGCTGATGTCATGGGGTTTGTGAATTTCAAGACTTCCTGTGGCCTTATCTCAGTTTTCTTCACCGATCGTTGTGGTTTTGAAACGTCTGACTCACCGGCTGAGTTGTACACATTTTCGCGGTTCCTGAGTCGTGTGTGATTACCAGCCGGACAATAGTCAGGTCGCATGATGATAGTCAATCTGCGCGGACAGACAATGGAGCGAAGAGTCGTTTGTTGCGGATCCATGACAACTGCCGATCGTGGTTGGGGGCGAGACCCAGAATCGGAGGCAGGCGTAGCCAATTCTGGTCTCAGCCAAAGCAGGATCTGGCCCTTGGTGGCATTCAAGGAAGGGGGGGGGTGTTCAGGCAACCTGCTATTTGGATCCTGAAGGGGTTGACCCAGCAGACGTTTCACTGGAGCAACGCAGTGCATGTGAACAGGCCGCGTGCTTTGTTGTTGTGTGAGGCGCAGAGGAGGCGAGTCGACTGCGCGGTGTGCCGGCGGTGGAGAGGCAGCTGGCCCGATGCCCTGGCGAACTGGGTCACCAGCCTCGAGTGCTGACACTTCCAACAGTTTCACTCGCTCACTCGCTGCGGCGCCCGGCGCACGTTGCACCAGACGTCAAGGAGCAGGAAGGAGCAGGGCTCATCAGTTCAGTGCAGGCAGCCTTGAACCAGCATTTTGTAAAGGATTTTCTGGGGAGATTGCACGTTGGAAATTGATCTCAGATCTACAGGCACAGTTCAGGTAAGATCGGATTTTTACACGTGTGTGTGAGTCTGCTGCGTTTGATTCAAGGCTGGGGCGTTGACACGCTTTGTGCAGGTTCGAATTTCTCTGAGAATGTGACTGAGATGATTCGCTTTTGAAAGAGGATCTTGTCAATAGCAGACGTGGAATTTGTGAAGTCGCGTGTCGAATTTGAGGGTTGTTTGAGGCTTTGAACCCAGACAGCAACGGTTTTGTTTGCCCCCCCCCCCCGGGGGTAAATTTGCATGAGCATGCTCGTCACACACGTTTGATTGCGTGGACGGGTTTGATTGAATGGGGATGTTGTTTTGAACGGGTTTCGCGTTTTGGAGCCAAAGTTTGCCGAAACACCCACGTGCGAACACGAGGAAGTTTGTGAGATAGAAAAGACCCACTCGTGTGTTGTTTTGTGGCTTCCCAATCAAGTTTCCACGTCTGCCGCATGTTCAACATCTTTCAAATCCTTGCATCACTTCACATGCACAAGGACACCCAAAGTCTAGGTGCAAAACAATCGTTCTTTCAAACGACCTGATTCGCCGAAAAATGTAGCGACTTTGCAGTCTGAGAGCCGGCAACATTAAACATGATAGCAAAAGTCGCTCCCGAGAATGCGTGTGCGCACGTTGGATGAACTCAGGGGCGGAATTGGTGGGAGGGGGAAGGAGGGGCGCACACAAAATGTTTGACCTGTCAAAAAGCGCGAATTTTACTCATGTCAAAGTTGGGTCGGGCCCAGTTGAACCCAACCCTGGATCCACCCCTGAACGCACAATGTTCCATGCAGACACGCAACCTTTCGCTGCTCAATGTCAAGTACCGGCCAGTACCATGTGATGGACATGTGCACAGGACGGGTCAGCACAACTGGAACTCATCGTAAAGTCTGCAACACAGGTTCACACTGGAGGCATGGTGTCGTGCCTTGCAATGCAGAAGTTGTAGCGATTGTGCAAGGACGACGCTTTCAGTGTGAAACAGGCCAGATTGACTGGCTCAACTGCATTTCAAGAGATGATGCGCCAAATTATCCTGCCAGAGATCTGTTCTACGAATCTCAGTTCCAGCAAAAACAGGAAGGGCCCTGGATTTTCCTGCGGACGTCAGACCCACACGTGTTGGGGAAGATGGTCTTGATTTGCGTTGCGTTGGCTTCGCTTCGAACTGGCGCGATCTTTCCAGGAGATAGCCCAGGGTCGAGGAGGGTGAGAGTACACATGTGTTGTGCGCTGAACGATTGACATGTCTCGACAGGTGAGGTGAGTGGAGTGAGTGAGTGGATGGGTATGTGAACGCTGCCCCCATCCATCCACCAACCCAGATTTTGATCGTTTGCATTCATCCTGAACAGAAACCGCATCAAAAGTCCCCGTGTCTAACAAAGCGTACTTTGCCCCCCCCCCTCCCCCGTACACCCCCAGGACACGTCAGAATTCCCGCTCTCTGTCATTGACAAATCTCGGTTGAACTGGTGCAACATGCCTGGATACAACACAGCGTGATCCCGTCAACAAATTATCCGTCATCAAATTCACTCTGTGTACAGACAATTGTGTCAACAGACGATATCGGGCGGCGGCGGCGGCGCGTGTGTTGTGTGCGGGTGGTCGTGGAGTGAGGGGAATCACAAGCCTGGATGATTCAATCCGTGTTGATGAGGGGTGGATTCAAGGGGGGCGCAAGATCCACGAAGCATCACCTGCAAAAATGGCTTCGTGTTGCTCGGGGGTGGGGCCGGCCAAATCCTGGATCCGCCCCAGTGTGATGGGAGGCGGTCTGGCGCGCGGGGGGGGGCGCCCCCCCCCCCCCCCCCGCGGGGGCGCGGGGGGGGC
>JAAUXT010150027.1_pt1 | contig 18064 bp, 21 predicted proteins | sample 7278171 | NCBI WGS metagenome assembly JAAUXT01 (sample SAMN14350112, study PRJNA611818) | marine sediment metagenome | isolation source: surface marine sediment (1.8m) | place: French Polynesia: Moorea | collected 2018-08
AGAGTGTGCTTGTGTGTGTGTGTGTGTGTGTGTGTGTGTGTGTGTGTGTGTGTGTGTGTGTGTGTGTGTGTGTGTGTGTGTGTGTGCAAAATGAAAATGCGCAAATCAAGAACCATGTGTTTTGACACCAGTCGACGAGACCCTGCTGAAGTTGCACTGCCCGCAAGATGTGTGCCCAACGTACGGAACGGAGGAATCTTGATTCATCCAGACTTCCAGCTTGGTTGCAACACGAAAGATTCCCCGGCCTCGTTGTTACAGGATATCTACCCGATGGATCGGCCCAAGCTGGGTCACGCGGTCATCATCAACAACGTCCACGATGAATTCCCAGGGTCTAGAATAGACGTGGAGATGATGACTGAAGCTTTTCAACGGATGAAGCTGGAGGTGGATGAAAACACGAATTGCAGCAAACAGGTGGGGCCAGAAATCATTGTCCAGTCGAGATGCTTCGCATCAACTGCAGTTCAGTTGTTCTTTTTGTTCCCTCCCCCTTGTGCTTCATCTTGAAAAAAGGTTGCACAGCGTTTGAGAAGCTATGTTTCTGGATTGCATTTTTGCAGAAAATGTCGAAAATCAAAAGAGAAATAATGGGCGATGCCATGCACAAAGACTCCAACATGTTTGTCCTGCTGATCATCTGCCACGGCGACGACAAGGAAAACCTGCAGGACAGAGACAAAAACGTCGCCTGGAACACGGACGAGTTGGCGCTCGAGCTGAGCGGTGTGGAGTCTTTGAAGAAGAGGCCCAAACTGCTCATCATCCAGGCCTGCAGGGGAAGTGAGTACTGATCATGCAGGCCAAAAGGGGGAGTAAGTACCCGAACTCAAAACAGACTTGCAGGGGATTAAGGTTCCAGAAACTCATCGACTGTCCGGCAACTAATTTTTGAAAAGAGTGTTATTTCGCCAGAAGGTCGGACCCAAGTTACAAGTGTTTCTCACGAGGAAAATCTTGTTTTGTTTGTCACAACCCCACAATCGGACAGTGGAGGAGCCTGTTATGAGGAGGAAGACCGGTCTGAGCGGTTCCGGAACGCCTCTGGGGAACTGGGCGGACGTCTTCATCTGCCACGCCACGCCCAAAGGATTCCAGTGAGTGTCGCGACAAGACTCCAGCGGATCCTGGGAAGGGGGAGAACTGGTTGGGAGTCCGATTCCGCCACGCCCCACAACGAAAATGCTCCAAAGTGTGACCCTGTGCAAGGTCGAATGCCAGTCGACAGCAACTTGATGTTGACCCCAACCACCCACCCACAAATTCTGATTCTGGCCCCCCTTCCCCTGACGTGATTCCAGACCCTGATTCTGGACCCTGACCTCATCCTGGACCCTGATTCTGGACCCTTGTCATGAATCTGATTGGACCCTGATTCTGGAACTTGGACCTGGACCTGATCCTGGATCCACCGGACGCTGGGGTTTCACCTGGTTCTGCCTCAATTCAGTCGCATCTTCTGATACTCCATGTATTCCTCCCCTGCAGAGCGTACGGCGGAGACTCAGACGAGGGCTCCGTCTTCCTGCAGAGCTTCGCGGACATCCTGATGGACTATTACGACAAGCTGTCCTGGCAGGACATGTTCCAGAAGGTCAAGCGCGCAGTCCGCAACGCCAAACAGGTGCGAGGCGTGGTGCCCAGAAGGGGAGCTCTGGCCACGATCAGCTGTGCAGGTCAAACGGTGCGCCTTTGGTGCAAGGAAAGGAATCTATGGCAGTGTAAGGGCAGGCGGAGCCATGGCTGCTGCGGCAACCCCAAACGCGCAAAAGAACACCAAACTGACGAGCTCAAAGCCCCCGTCCGCACCGCCGCCCTGTTCACCTGGGCACAGCCCCTCAAGAACTTTCCTTTCCTCTGCGCAGGGCGACTGTGCGTGGGAGCAGATCGCTGGGGCCACAAACCACCTGGACCGCGCCGTCTGTATCTTCGAGTTCAAGAAGCGTCGGAAGGAGACGGAGGTAGGGACGCGCCTTCGGCGAGAAGTCGTCACTCACCTGGTGGAGTATTGCGGGGAAGACACCGATTTTAGGACACGTTTTCAGGTGTCCTGAGAATGAACAACCAGAGCGGAAATGTTTCAGCAGGTGTCGTCTCAGTCAAATTGCATGTAAAATGCCCTGGCTGTGTCGAATTCGACCAAATCGGACGAAATGGTCTGAAGCTTGCTTTGGGCAAGTTGCGAATGCCGGTTTTACAAGACAAGTGCATCAGAAATGTTTATTGCCCCCAGTGCGCTGTCCGACTGCTTGAAACTGGCGCTTTCATCTCAGAAACCATGTTGCTGGAAGCGTTGACGTCCCAGCAGTCTTGAGATTCGACTTGGGAATCATGCAGACAGTAGCTTTGCTTGAATTTCCAGAAGCAAACCGTTGATGAGGAAATACAGGAGAAGGGGAGAAGAGAACAGGAGAAAAGAGAGCAGGAAAGAAGAGAGCAGGAGAAAAGAGAGCAGGAAAGAAGAGAGCAGGAGAGAAGAGAGCAGGAGAGAAGAGAAAAGGCGAGAATAACGAACGAGGCCCTCCGAAAGCTGTCGGAAGAAACTCGAGAGTTTATTGAGGAGGACATTGAGGTGAAGTTTGTTTTTTGAAGTTTGGGTTTTTTCACTGAGTTTGTAGATGAAAGAGTCCATGAAATCGTCTGGTGTCGGTTTACTGAATCAATGGTACGCGTAGATGTACGAGCGATTCTTGGGTCAACATTTGACCCTGCGAAAATTGAACGAACCCGCCAAACTCAAGTTCGTCTCATTTGAAGGCACCTATTCAAACTCCTTCTGAGGGAAACACACCTAATTTGACTTTGTCCAATGAAGACTTGTTGATTCCCATGTTGTTGTGATTGTCACGACAGGAGGAGTCACCGCGGACAGAGACGCAGCCGGCCACGACAACTTTGCGGCGGGTAAGACCCCATATTTGGACCAATGTGTCTTGCCATTCGTGTTGTGAACTTTGCAGCAACACATGCCCCCAACATTTGCTGAAATGGTTTCTTCAAAATCAACAAAGTCGGACTTTTCTGACTTATCTTTTGTAACGTCGCAGCATAATATACTTACACGCAGCAGATTTTACAGAAGCGTAAACGCAATCAGGATTTTTCGCACAGATCTTTCTGATCGCAGAGTCTGACACGTGTTGCGCTTTGACACGTGTTGCTCACCTGCAGAGGATCGGAAAAATAACACAGAGGTTCAGCCAACACGTCCGTTCTTTTTCCAGCGAGCCCCAATTCCCAGTTTAGTGACACAGATACCTGTTGCTCACTTGCCATTGGCTCTCAGACCAAATTTGGAAATCTGGTATCTGTGTCACCGATCTGGCAATTGGGGTACCGCACGTATGAAATTTGAGATGCACTGAACCTCTCCATTCTTCTTGTTCCACAGACTAAAGGTAAAGTCTTGAGCCTGTGAACGAAGTTCTCTGTGCAAGGTCAGCAAATCGCTCATCACAGTTCGTTCCTTGTTTGTCGAAGTTGGCCGTGGGGAGAAAGGCTCTGGTCTTTGGTGTTGTGCCAGGCGGATCGGTGTGTCCATGGGTTTGAAATGGAGTTGACTTTGTTTTCAGAAGGTGGAACTGAAGATGCTGTTCTCCAATCAGCTGGACTTTAAGGCGTTTGGCTTCACAGTGCTGCAGACTGGTGAAATTGCGATCTGGGCAAAAGCACCAGACGGTGATCCCTTCATGGTGTTCGTCTGTCAGCAGGTTGATGGGAAGATTCAGAAGTTGAGGGAGACGACAGCGCCATGCGAACATGAGGTGTGGGGTTTGTTGGGAGTTGTGGTGAAGGGGAAGGAGCTGCTGGCTGTGGCTTGTAACGTGTGCAGAAGTGTGAAATTGATGGGTCTGGGGAGTACGAAATGCACAGAATACTACAACAATCAGACAAAGCCATGCAGGCTGTGTGCAGGCGAAGCTGAGAAGCTGTGGGTATCTTTTGAAGGGGGTGCTGTGGCAGAGATGGACTGTGTCAACGTCAAATTCACTGACAGGTACTTTACTACCTTTGATGCCCTTTTAGTCAGACATAATTTGGAGGAGGCGACCACTTCTGTTGACGGACTTTGTTTTCTCCCAGCTCCTCACAATGCAGTGGTTGTTTCAAGAACAGACAACGGTTTTTGTCGCTGTTTTACCTGTGAACCAGAAAAGATAGAAAAGAAATGGGAGGTGAAGAGGATGGTGCATGGGAAAAGGATTTCTCCTAAAGGACTCGTTTTCTCCCCTCGGCACCAGGTTCTGCTTTTGGCTGACAGTCTCAATTCAAGAATCCTGGTGTTGGATCCCAGCAGTGGCTCCCACCTGCAGACCCTCCCTGTGCCTCATGAGGTGGGGGTACCAAGGGACATGTGTCTGCACAATGAGCAGCTGTTCGTCAGCAGCTTTCGAGTTGGTGAAGATTTTTGCAGGATGTCGGTGTTCTCCCTTGGCTGAACCAGCATTCAACAAGAGATTCAATGTGGGGTGCGGTGCCCTTGTCTGCTCCAGTGCTTTCGCCCAGCTCCAGATAACCGTATTGGCACCGATATCAATAGAACCTGCAGAGTCATTTGTTACAGATCTACCACTGCACATCCTCCAGCTGGTCCAGGGTCAGGGCCCGGGGAAAGCACTGACATCAGTCTCGGCATCGGGGTCTCAAAGTCAGGTGGCTTGTGGTTCGGGGACACAGAAAAGAATGGGGATTGGGGGGGGGGGGTGTCCAGGGCGGTTTCACTGACCTGTCCACCTGTCCTCATCTGGTTCACATTCGCTTGCACGGTGTTCTGCAGAGTTGCTGGGAAAGGACATGTGTGACTTCGTGACGTCAGCAGTGTTTCCATTTTGACAGGGCGGCCTTGTTTTCGGATTTTCTTGTTGTTCATGTTTGCAGTTGAAGTTCTACGCCACAGCACAGTCGTTGTGTTGTCAATAAATGCACTCGCAGCCAAAAACTTCAGTGGATTCTTGTTTGTCAGGGGCTGTTGACACCCCCAGGAACGCACGTGTCACGCCCCCGCCCTCAACAAAAGCCGACAAGTCAGTGCTTTCTGGCTCTGTGGAAAGACACCTCCGTTTTTCTTTTCATTTTTCAATTTCAACGAAGGGGGAAACCTGAGGATGAACCCTGGGGACAGACCCTGGTGTGAACCTTGGGGTTGGTCTTGGGTCGAACCCAAAGACACTTCTGAACTTCGCTGTGGCCTTCCCCGTCCCCTTTACCCAGCTCACCCTTCTGCATCCCCTTGATACCCCCCATCGACGAACAAAATACACGCAAGGTGTGTCTGACTCTCGAAGTGTTCAGACCCATCTCTGGGTCGGAATCTGACAACTGGTTGGGAAGGTGAGAACATCACAGGACACAAGAGGACTTCAGCTTGCTCAGTTTTATTCCATGAGAATTTTACAAAAGAACCCACATTTCTGTGGGTGAAAAGTCAATTGTGTCTCAGCACAGCCTGCTCCACATTGGGGACAAATGTCAAGTCCTCAAGAAACTGCACTGCAGTCCACATGTTTCAGGCATCGTTGGCTCGACACTCCTCTCAAAGGCGTTGTCGCTTTCCTCAGACGCTGTGTCTGCTCCTGAAGTCATTGTTTTGGCACTGTAACGATTTTCGTGCTTCCGTCCTTGCTTTCTGCCTTCCTTGCTTGCTTCCTTCTTTGCTTTCTTCTTTCTTTCATTGATTCTCTCATTCTTTCGTTGCTTCCTTCCTTCTTTTTGTTTCATCTCACTTCCTTTCCCTCTCACTGACACACAAACACAAACACACACACACACACACACACACACACACACACACACACACAATCCTGGCTCCAGCCATGGAATCAGTGTCCGCAGTAAACCCCACGCTGTGGTTGAGCAGAAAAAACATGAGTGGGTATTCTGTCCATTTGTTGGTAGGGGTGGTGGTTATAGAAGGAGAGATGGGCCAGTCAACTGTCTCTGTTTTTGCGTTGTGTCGCAAAATCTTTGATCCCACGAGATCCACAACAGTTGCTGCTTCACAACGGTGGAAGCTGCTGCTTCAGCTGTTGTACCTCATCCAGGTCAGGGTGGGAGGGAGATGCTTGGGCGGGAGTTTGGTCAGGGAGGGCTAGATGGGCGGAGTCTGGGTGGGCGGAATATGGGTTGGTACTTGCTGTGTTGGAAGGGCGGGCCGAACCTGGGCGGGCTGATCCTGGGTGGACGGGAACCTGGTGGGCGGAGCCTGGATGGGCGGTCGTCTCGTCCTGGGTGTCGCCGGGGGAGGAGGGTTGGACCCCGTGCCTCCGCGCCAGGTGGCTGCGGAGCTTTTTCACCGCCCGGCCGCAGACGGGGCAGGTCCTCCGCGGGCGCGACGCCCCCTGAAGGGGAGAAGCGACAAGGAGAGTTTGTCAGTGGCGGAACATTGGACTCCGCACCTGAGCAGACTGGCACCCTCCCCTTCACTTGATGGAACAAAGAGGTTGGGATCTTTGGCCCCTTACGCCACAATGAATCTACCATTAGCCAACGATGCTGTTGAAATCGCCCCCATCCCACTGGTCGTTTCCCTTCGGATGCACTCACCCAATCAGGTGATGGACTCTGGTTCATACTTTCGCCAATTACCTTGGTGTGAAAAGTATGAGCTGACAGGAGAATCCTCTTGATGTAACCTCACCTTCTCCTTTGTTTCCTTAATTTCGTCGTCTTCAGGAGATGAGTGCCCTGCAGCCGTCACACCGACTCTCCCGGGGCTGCCCAGCCCGTCCCCCGGGCTCAGGGCTCCCTTCCCCGCCGGACTCTCCTCGCCCGCCCGGCGCGGAGCTCCCTTCCCGGCGGGGCTCGCTCTGTCTCCCGGGCGCAGGACTCCCCTCCCCGCCGGGCTCGCCTCGCCCTTCCGCGGGGACTCGGGGCTCTGCGCAGAGGGTGGGGGCCGCTGCGGCTGGTACGGCTTGATCGGGGCCAGCACCGTTGGGCGACCTGAAAACAGTTCACAAGGACACGGAGTGAGAAAACATCAAAGAGCTGTCAGACAGCACAGAAAATTATCCGAATGGGAATTTGGGCAATGACTTCGCCCAAAGCAAAAAGACATTTATTTCTCAAGACAGTCAAGGTGACCAGGCCGAGTAAAACTGTTGCACTCGAATCCAGTGAAGAACTCACCGCCCAGCTTGTGCATTGACACACACATACGCACGTACACGCAAACCACACACACACATACACACACGCACACACGCGCACCCGCGCGCGCGCGTGCGTATGGACAGAGCAGTCGGGATTTGTGGAAGGCTGGCCACGCCTATTTTTCCGACATTTACTGAGAAATCTTCAACTCAGGTTCTCTGGGTACTCACCGATGTTGTGCGGGGGCAGTTTGCTGGACGGGAGTGAGGCTGGGTGGATCGGGGGAAGGATGTGCACCCGCTTCAGTGCGACTGCGGAGAAACAAACAGCGACTGTGAACAATACCTGGAACGAGTCCTCAGTCTGGTCCGCAGCACCAACCAACCCGTTTTGATTTTTGTTCGAGTGTCAGGGTCTGGGACTCCTTCTTGATCTGCTCTTCAAACAGTCTGAAATGCTCCAAGACGCTTCTCGCTGGTCTGGATTGTGGCCCTAGTTTTGGCACCTCGCCGCAGCAGTTGATGCAGCGGATCGCAGGGGTACGCACGCACCTTTCGGCTTCCTTTTCTTGTAAACATCGGGCTCGTGCAGTCGCGCCGTGTCCTCAGTCTCGGACGGGTTCACCTCCTCCAGGCTCGACGACCTGTCCACCCTGTAGAGAGAGAACAGTGGGATGAGTGCACCCTAGAGTGAAAGAATAGCACAGGATGGTCCACCCTGCAGGGAGAAACAGCGTGGGATGGATCCCTCTTGCGTTATTGCCGACGTTGGCGCCGGGGAGAGAGACAGGCCCCACGCCCATCACCCACAGTGCTACTCACCCTGTGGGCGGTGTGGGCGGCAGGCCCCACCCCACCCACCTCCGCACAGCGCTACTCACCCTGTGGGCGGCAGGCCCCACGCCCATCACCCACAGTGCTACTCACCCTGTGGGCGGTGTGGGCGACAGGCCCCGCCCCTCCACCTCCGCCTCCCCCTCACAGTCGACTGGTGATACTCTCTCCTTCCGGCTGCAAAGGAAACGAAGTGAAGTTGGCACAACAATTGACAGCATCTCGCCCTGGCATCTGAATCGGTTGGTTTTGTCACTGTGCCTTTGTTTTACTCTAAGGGGTGTCTAAATAAGCGGAAAATTTTGTAGTGCACATTGCACGTGAGTTCGTGTTGTTCTTGAGGGGTTTTTGCAGATCTTTACCTTCGAGTTCACCCAAATTACCAAACCCCACAAACACATGCAAAAACGGCGTGCACAACTGGGTTGTTATGTACCAAATCTACTGGACCAAACATCAGGTGAAAGCTGTGGAAACAGTGGAAAATCGGAAGGTTTTCACTCGAGATCCGATTTCACCATCCCCAAGGTTCCCAAGGTGAGGGACCCAAGCAAGAGTTACCGTTGCCCAAAGCGTTATGGTACAGCTGTCGGACAGACAATTGCAGGGAATGATGGCACCCAAAACACCGGCCCGGTGCTGAACCACACATTGTCCTTTGATGCCACCCAACCCATTCCCGGGTGGGGAAGTTTCGCAGGGTCAGAACCAGGTCAGAGAAAACCTCACTCACCCAGAGCCAGTAGCCACTAAAAATCATGCACATTGTCAAGATTCAAGTTTCATGAAACAAGTATCAGAGGCCTCCGTCACCATGCGTCACACAGTCAGTACTCACCTGTGGTCAGTACTCATTGAGTACTCAACCCTGTCAGTACTCACTCTCCCAGTACTCACCACGCCCCCGTTCACGAGGAAGATGGGCACTTCTCTCTGAGGAGGTGGACTTGAGACACAAAAGCCGGTGATTCGATTATTCGATTCCGGATCGACTATTCAACTGTGATTCTTCTGTTCCCGCGGTTCGTGCTTGGACAACCCTTGTTCGAGCAGCATTTTTCTCTTTGTGTTTGGTCGCTTTTGGTTGGCATCGAATCTTGGTACATAAAACCAACTGGTAGAAAGACAAACAGCAAGGGCACATACTCGGCGCTCTGAAGACTCAGGCAACAAATTTGGCTGTTTCCAGACGCCACCTGACGCCTGGATGAATCACATACCCGAGAGCTCAAGAGGCGGAACAGGGACTTGCTCCTCCCCCTGAACGCACCCGACAGGAGGAGGGACCCTCCCCCGGCACGGCCACAGCTTCTTCACCCGAGAGGAGGAGCCTCGCCCCCGCAGCCTGGCTTGTGCACCCGACGGGAGAAGGGACTCACTGCTGGGGCACCCAACAGGAGGAGGGACTCACCGCTTGCGCTTGATGAAGTAGATGAGGAGCAGGATGGCGATGAGCACGAGGGCGAGGAAGACGCTCAGCAGCACCACCACAACTGCGGAGAGAAAGAGATGAGGAGAGGAGGCTAGAGAGGGCCATGATCACTGCGATTTCACTCTGAATCAGCGTTTGATCCAAAGGGTGAGCAGGAACAGCGACGCAGGACGAACAAGCGACACGTGGGTCTGTATAACAGCTCGGGTGGAGTTGCGGCTGGGGGCCCGACGATGTCCTGGCATCGCAAAGTGAAGTAGAAATGTTTGCTTGTCAGAGTGCCCCAGTTTCAAAGGCTGCCCAGGTCAGTGCTTTCTCGTTGCGAGTGCAGAACTGAGCTCTCAGAGTAAAATCTGCTGGGTGAACTGCTGAAAATACACAAAGGTTGAAGATGGTGAACTCACTGAGGAGCCATCTGTCACGAGACGGCTTCGACTCGGACGCTGCTGGTGCGCCCGGAAGCTCCCGGTCCTTTCCGGAACCGGAACCACTTACGGTTCCCGGTGTGGACAGTGTTTTGGTCTGGTTCCCGGTTCCCTCGTCCAGGCCTAGGTCTCCAGGTTCTGTGGAGGTTCCCCCCTCTCCTGAGAAGTTTTCGGTGGGTTTGGGCGCAGAACCTGTGACGCCGGTGTCTGATGCTCCCGAGGTCTCTGGTTCAGGGGAACTGTCTGGCTGACCCGACTCTTGGTCCTTCGGTGGGATTTCATTCGAGCTGGTGGTGGGGGACACACCCGAGTCAACGCCTGGAGACTGTGTGGAGGTGGATGCCCTGCCTGGGACTGCGGGGACCGACGCCCCAGGCCTCCCTCCCGGACCCGAGCCTGGGGAACCAGGCGGCTCGGGCGGGTCGGTGGAAACCGGGGGGCCTGGTGTCGGGTCGGGGGGCCCAACTGGGTCGGGGACAGGGGCCGCCCCACCAGCAGGGGGAGTTACTGAGGGTGGGACTGGAGACGCAGGGAGTGACGTTGTCAAGGACGCAGTGGTTGACGCAGTGGGAGACGCAGAGCCTGACGTTGGGTTGGGTGGTACCGTGCTGCTGGTCAATACATCCTGCAGGAAAAACAAACAATCTTCTCTTTTTAATAATTTCTGGAAAATTGCGCGCAACTTGGAAAAGTTGAACAAAACCTGATATTTACGTTGAAATGCAAGTGTTGTTTTCACAATGGTTCGTTTTGAGATTGGCATTCGCGCTACAAGCAGGGTTCGAGTAGTTTATGACAAACAGCTGCCTATGTCCGAGGCCACGAGTGGCTGCAAAAACCTATGCTACAGTGTGCTGAGAAAGGAAAGACAAACTTGCATGTGCAGTAAGTTTGGCGGTCATGTTGCATTTGTATTTTGGCATGGACATAAACAAGCGAGTGTCGTTGAGGTATGCGAACTTAAACACGGCTTAGTCGCCGGCCTACCCTTCACCCCCTCCCCTCCGCCATCAGGGTTTCCTGCCCGCTGATGTTGATCCCCTTAGGTGCAACGTGCATTGTTTTCAACAAAGTTCTTTGTTTGTGTCGCCCCCTCGATCAAACAGTTTGCCCACCCCTGGATTGAAGCATTGACCACCCCTGGATTGAAGCAAATCATGCGCGCCAAGCTGAGGTGTGAAGGCGGGTCTGCTGCTCTACTCACTGTGACGGGCCCTGCCGCACTGGACGCTCCAGGCGTCAACTCATCCACAGTGGTGACAGGAAAATGGGAAGTAGCACTTTGCATATCAATATTAATGTCACTGGAATCTCTCTCTGTGGTCCCCTCACCTATGTTTGGTGGAGTATTGGTTTCAAGTTCGGTACTGATGTCAGGAGACACTGGCTTTATCGCAGTGGGATCGGGACTGGTCACTGAGCTGGGTGAAGAGGGCACAGATTCATCGGAATCAGACGCAGTCAACCCCTCCATGTCTGACTTCCCAAGGCTTGATGTGTTCCGAATGTCCCACCCCGGTGTTTGGCTGGGTGGAGTGGGAGTCTGCACTTCGGTCCAGGACGTGGGTTCAGAGTTTACTGCAGGCGTCCCGGACACTTCGGATGGTCCCAGAGTGCTCAAGCCCCAGAGATCGCCCGGGAAATGAGTTGCGGTTGCATCAATGGAAATAGATTCATCAGTGTTTTCTGGGGGACCTGGCGCAGAAAAAGGTTCAGAGACTTCCGTGCTGTGTAATACATCAGCTGGATCTTGGGACGTCGGTGAGGAGATGGTGGAGAGGGAGTTGGGAGCTGTTGTCACCTCTAAAACTGTTGTATCTGTGTATCTTCCAGGCCCCTTCTGGGACAAGTCTTCGGAACCTGGGGCCACTTGTGTGGGATATTGACCCACTGACGGGGAGAGTGTGGAGAGAGAGTTTACTTGGCTGTCCGTTGGGTCGCGGGTCGCTCCTGCTCCTGACTCTGCCTGTAGGTCTGAGGGTTTCTCCGGCTTGGTTCCGTTCGCCTTGTCCGTCTCTCCCGCTGGTGCTGCTGGCTCCTTCTCCTTGTTGTCGCTGCCCGCTGGAGCGACGGCTGACGGCTCTTCCGTTGTGTCACCAGGTTCAGCAGGTTCCGCGGGTTCAGTGACGTCGTGCAGAGGACCTGTGGATGGTCCGTGCCGTTGCTTCTTTCAAGTGACACTGTCATTTTGCAAGGGTAAACTCAGCTTGTTTGAGGTGTGTATGTGTGTGCGTGTGCGTGTGCCTCTTCCTCCAAAACCCAGCATCGAGCGTTACCTGATCAGCTGTGCGTGTGTGTCTGTTGTATGCATGTGTGTGCGTCTGCGCGGTTGTGTGTGTGCGAGACTCACGCGTCTGGCAGACGAAGCGCTTCTTGGCGCCGCAGTCGGCGTCCATCCACCTGCGGGAGACGACAGTAGGTCAGTGAGGCTCTGGGCTGCACATACACACATATCCACACCCACCGAAATACACAAACATCCGTACCCGTACATGACCTCCAGACACAACATGTCACACACACACACACACACACACACACACACACACACACACACACACACAGGTCTGTCCCATGACCACCCAATCCCTTCCACACACACCCCAGTCGCGCTCAGCCACCGAGCCCAACCCACCACACACACGAACACACACATCCTCAACTTCAGAATTTGCTGGGCATTGGTGGGCGATTTGGCGGAAGAAAATTGCCAAAACCAGCAAAACCTCATCCTCCACGGATAAAATCCCAAAACATACCCAGAACATTGGAGTGTACCACAAACTCTGACTATATCTACTGACACGTGTGATCTGACGAGCAAACGGGGGAGAAAACGTGGTTTCTGATTGTTCCATGAAAATTGCAAGGCAAGTCCTGCTTTGGATTGCACACTTTCTTTTGTTTCAGGAGACAGAGCACGAAGTGTCTCTCCGTTGGTTCCCTCAACAGTTCGCACAGAACACAGCACTTCAGGGTCTGAACCAAGGCGCCCATGGTGCGCACCGACCGCTACACAGAAGCTCTTGGGGTCTTTGTTCAGACACAAGTTCGTCCTGATGACGTGGAAAACAACGTTTCAGGTGGAGTCGACAGGACAACGCGTTGGCCCATCCTATCAGCTGAATCCGTGCAACACCCTGCCCCACACCTCACCCCAACTCCACCCCACACTCGACGGTCTTGACAAAACCCCTGCACCTGGGACGCACCTGTAGAAGTGGTTGTTGTTCACGTAGATACAGTCCTCCGGGTCGATCTCGGGCGCGTTCCGCATCCAGTTCGAGTAGCGCATGTCCTCCCCTGCATGGCGGAGGAAATGTGATGAGTAGTGTTCTGTCCCTTAAAGTGTGAACTCCGGATAATAAATATGTGATCTCTGCCGTAGCAGTGAGTGTTCGCGTGTGTGCGTCTGGCTGTCACACGTCTGTGACAGATATCCAAGTCGGTGCAGCAATCCGATAACCAACACAGACTTTTTTTTGTGCCAAGCTGTTGAGTCAACCAGAGGAGATCACACTCTGTACCCAGAGTACTCACTCGGACCCGCAGCTGCTTCCTTACATCTGGGCATTTACACTTCTATCTCCGTAATTTGCTAGTGATGCATATTCATGCAGCCGAATCAATTATATTTAGTCTTACTTCTGTTGACAATATACTTCTCAGAACTGATAGTACTGACCTGATAATGCAACTTCCAAGTACAGTTGATCTCGCGATTTATCACAGTCAACAGCATCAGGATATGTATTGTTTTTGCGGCAGAACAGACTCTCACTCATTCACTACTCGGTCTGCACCTCTACCATCACCGCAGTCTTTGCAGTAGACACTCACAGCATCCAAAGCTTTGTGGCAAGTCTACCCTGACGACCCGAAACAACACGGCTGCACCTCTTGCTGAGCCCCCGCCTGTGGCACCCCGAACCTGTGCTCCTGTCCCGAGATTCACCTGTGGCGCCCCCATATGCATGTCCTTGAGACCCAAACACACCTGTGCTGCCCCCACCTATTTTCCAGATTTGAACCTTCAGCGGAGCACCAGATCCCACCCCAACCTTTGACGCCCACTTCCTGTGGTGCCCCCTTCCTGTGGCTCCCCCTACCTCTGGCGCCCCCTACCTGTGCTCCAGCGCAGCACCTTGCGCGTCGCCCCGACCCAGTAGTAGCGCGCGTCGCGTCTCCCGGCATGCAGCGCGTCGGGCTCGTCGTGCAGCGTCCGCAGCAGACTCCGCACCGCCTCGTGCGCCGGCGCCGCCAAGAACCTGCAACCGGCGGCGGGGTGGTCTCTCACGTGCCTTCACACGCACGCTCCCATCACTCGCAAACACACGCATGCATGCACGCAAACACACGCATGCACGCACACACAGAAACACACACACACCTTCTGCTGGAGAAACAACGCGCTCAATATCTTTTTGAGCTCAAAACACATCCAGGCACTGACTCAGTGATCGCCCACCACACCACACTCAAGCACGCACACACATGCACACACGAACACACATGCACAAGCGCTTCTTTGGGTCCTGCCACACACTCGCACTCACAAGTGCAGACGTGCACGCACTCTCGCACACTCACTTTCTGAGGCCCCATGCACGAATACGTACACGCACACGCACACACGCACACACGCACACGCACGTGCACGCACGCATGCGTACTCACGTGATGAGGTCTCCGCCGCGCCGCACGCACTCCTGCCGCGCCTCGTACCACGTCAGCGTGTTGCCGCTCACGAAGACGCACTGCTCGGGCGTGCGGCGGTACGTGCCGTCCGCGCCGAAGCACGCCGAGTCCGCTGCGGGGGAAGCGAGCGACGGCGCCGGTGAGACGAACCGAGAGGCCTCGGAGACTCGGGAGCCACAGGACTCTGGGTCTCATGATGAATGTGAAGCTGAGAGTCCTGTGCTGAGGTCTCTCAATGTTTGTAGAGACTTTGGGTTCAGGCCTCAAGCCTGTCAGTTTCAAGCCCGTTCAGATTTACGAAGATCTGGGCCCTTTGTTTTGTGGACCCTGAGAACCTCTGTTCACCGGTGTAGCGAAGCCTGAGGCCTCCCCACCAAAGGCCAGTAAGCCCATTCTTGGGAGCTCCCAAGGCCCCATCACACAGCTGTGACCAGTGAGACACCCCGAGTCTGTGTGCTGAACTTGACACCTCCGTTTGGTGGACGGACCCCGGGCCTCGCCTACACGCGTCTCGCGCAATGGGAAGTTTGCCTGTCACAACAGTGCACGAGCGGGTCCAGTCTTTTGTCTTCACCAGGTGTTTCACGTAACAATTCTGAACTTGTGGGACACAAACTGCTCACACAATGGTGGCACTGTACTCACGGATGTCGCACAGATAGGCGCTGTAGCCGTCACACGCCTCGTCCGCCATGCGCCAGTCCGACTCGCGGTCGAGCGCGGCGCAGAACTGCACTCCGCCCACGTTGTTGGGCTGCGTCGCCGCCCACACCGCGAACTCGCCTGCAACACAGACGCGCGATGAGGGGGGTCAGAGGCGGGGTCAAGAGGGAGGGTCCAGGGGAGGCCAAGGGCGTGATCAGGGTCAGGGTCAGGGGCCGGGTCATGGGCGGGGCTGGGTCATGGGCAGGGGCAGGGTCATGGGCGGGGTCAGAGTGAGGTCAGAGGCAGGATCCAGGGGAGGGCAGGGGCAGGGTCGAGGTTGGGAGCATGGGCGATTCGGAGGTCCACAATCTTGCTTTGCTCTGCATACACACAGCCAAACACACGTGGAGCAGTCCAAGCGAAGAAGCGGTGGATGGTCAACCGTGACAAGCAGCAAACACCACACGATGAGCACAAAAAATTCGGTTGAGCTGGGTGAAAACACGCAACCGCGTAGTCTGACCTCATAGGTCCTCGCAGCAAAACAGAGACAGCGGACAATTGCAATCTTTGTGATAAAATCTCTTGTTTGGCAAACATCGGCATTCAGTGCGTGTGAAATCTTGTTGTGGAGGCCCTGGCGGACCCAGAGAGCCAGGTAGGCCAGGGTCGCAAACCTTGTGAGAGGGCCAAATTCTGCAATATCGCAAAATCGCAAACATCTTTGAGCTCACAGCACAAATTGGGGGGTGAAATTTTTTCTGGGGTTTGTTGGGCGGGAGCCACGGGCCCCTGGTTCCGCTTGGTTCAGTTGGGAAGGTTCTTAATCCTGAGCCTACCGTCCGGCTGGTTGGGGCCCCACCCGCCGTGAGAACCTACAGAAGCGATGACATCTCATCTGCGACCAAAGGTCCTCAGTGCGAGTTGCACGCAATTCTCCGAATTCGTCGCACCAGATTTCGGTGGTTCCAGGGGCCCGTGCCCCTCTGATTATCCCCGAGAAAATAATTTGCAGCCGTTTGCGCGTCAGATTACATCTTTTGTTTTCCGTTGCTGGACAGGGACACCCTTGCTGAGAGTTGCTCACACCCGGACACCTTCCTTCTGTGCGTCCCAGGCAGCATCGTGACCCGCGAGACCAGACATGTTGTCTTCTTGCTTTGCACCCCACAGGAACGTGAATTAGGTAGGTTGGATTCAGCGTGCAGCCAAATGTGGACTTGGTTGACCCAAGTGGCAAGAGATAGAGAGAGGCTGCTTTTCAGGCAATAAGAACAGGTAGGTTTTGTCACAGGTGGAAAAAGTCCACAGGTGCCGATGTGTGGACAGGAAGAAACTGTAGGGGGCGTCACCTCCGACGACGAAGACAGCGTTGCGGAGGTAGCCGCCGCACGTGAGCGTCGGGTCCCCGGGGCACGGGTAGTCGCAGCCCGCCACGGCCGGGTACGCGTCCTCGGGCTCCCCAAACCCGTCCCCGCACCAACACGTCGACCCCTCCTGCAACACGGCGCGCCAGCCCGTCAGAACACACGAGCATGACACACACGCCCGTGCGTACACATACAACATGCACACACACGCAACCTCATGCTCACAGAATCAGCACCAACATGTTGTGCCGGTATCAGCTCAGCAGTCTCGCGCGTGTACTCGTACGTGCCCACGTGCACATACACACACGCACACACACACCACACACGTGTGCATGACAGTACCACCCAAAGAGGCTGCTACAACGGCGAAGGTGGCTATGTTCTTTGGGTCATTCATGTCAGTGTGTTGAGCTGATGTGCCAAAAAGTCAATGAATCAATGAACCCCTTCAAATCCCGGCCCCACCTACACAATCAAACCTCTCGCGTGCTCGTGGCCCTCACCTGAGTGGCTGAGACGTTGAAGCCCTGCTGCGCACAGGCGGCGGCGCATGCGTGCGGGGTCACGTGCTCCGTCAGGTTGGACACGTGGTGCGGGAGGTCACGCTGTCCCGCCAGGTCGCTGTCCCGGAAGCAGCCCTGCGGCCCCAGCACCGACCCGTCTACCGGACATGGAACAAAATTCAATCATTGAGGAGTCTGGCCCCTCCGAGGAGACACCGGGACACGCCCTTTTGGACCTGTTACAATCGGTTACCTGTAAGGCGGTGGGTACCCGCCAGACCAAATCCTGAATCCGTCACTGGCACCCAAACTCTACCACCCGCCCCACTCCCTGACAAGATCACCCCACTTCGTCCTATTTGCCCAAACCCCTGCCGCATCCCACCATTCACACTCCGCCCCCACCCCACCCCCAACCCCACCCCACCCCCCACCCTGACTCACCCGACACCCATCTCCAGAGGCGCTGGTCTCCCTCGCGCAGTCCGACCCATGCCGCATCGAGGCCTCGCTCCCGCAGCAGCGCCTCCACCGCCCCCTGGTGCTCCGCGCTCAGCACGGCCGCCAGGTGGCCTCCGGGCCCCAGCGCCGCGCACGCGCTCTCCGCCTCGGGCCATGACAGCGACCCACGTGGCACCGAGAAGCACGTGTTTCCGGTCAGGTTCCCGACGAGGCACGGCGGCTGGGCTGCGGAGAGAACGGAATAGGGAACTTACACGTGACGTCAGGACCACGCACATTTTGATAGTTTCAGGTCCTGTGAACCCACTGTCAATGAATCCCAGGGCGTGTTCGAGGTCAAATGCTGTTCCTTTCGGTGGGTCTGCTCTGGAATAACCTACAGCTTTTGATGTTTCAACGGAGAGATAGATACTTTAAGAAAGTTGGGATCGCCGAGTGGCAAGAGTCCCAGAGAACCGACTGGAACCTCATATATGTTTTGCGTTGTGCTTCACCCAAAAAAATAGCTCCATGGAGCTCGCGGTGATTTGAGGAAATTTCAGTTGCTCTGATTTGGCTTGCTCTGATTTGGCTTGCTCTGATTTGGCTCACTCTGATTTGG
>JAAUXT010001763.1_pt1 | contig 18061 bp, 19 predicted proteins | sample 7278171 | NCBI WGS metagenome assembly JAAUXT01 (sample SAMN14350112, study PRJNA611818) | marine sediment metagenome | isolation source: surface marine sediment (1.8m) | place: French Polynesia: Moorea | collected 2018-08
AGATATCACTGACATTTTCTGACAAAAACACTGATGGGTGCCAGTGTTTTTTGCTGGTAACTTTATCACTGACAGGCAAGTTACCACCGTTTTGGAAAAACACCCCCCTGAGGTGAAGGCGGAATCTGAAAATTATCTCCCTGATCCCAGACTCTTGAAAGACAAGGGTCAGACCAGATCTAGAATCTACACATCTGGATATAGATTCTCGATCCAACTCTGGCTCCAGAGGTGCAGACTCTGCATCCAGATTTTCTGGATTCTGAATCCAGATCTGGACGTCACTCTGGATCTGTTTGGTCAAAAGCGTTTTGTCCATATTCGACAAGAATCGCACCATTCTGTTCCGAATTCAAGCTTTTTCGTGCAACAAAAATGACACTTTTCCATCGTTTGAGGGAAAAGGCGAAATCTTCATGATTATTGACGCAACGTTTGAAACATTTTGCGTCATGTTCACCACACGCAAACTGATGACGTGACGTCACACGAATACCGTGTTGTCAGTTTCGCTGGCTTGACGGAACAACCACAACACGAAGGTTGTTTTGTTGAGCGAAGGGTTTCGTGTCAAATTTGCACCCAAAACTCAGCTTGTGCACCAGATTTTCCAAATTGTATCAGGTGATTTGTTCGATTTGCCTGCTCGTTGCCGTTCAAACCCCCCGAAACAAAACTTTGAGTCTTCGCTGTCTACTGCCCAGACTGAGGTCGCCCCTTCCCCTGCCCGACCCGATTCTGGCTCCGCCAAAGCCAACAGAAAGATTAAGAAATTTTTGGACCTCCCTCATATCACGTCGTGTGGATTCTCTGGCATGTTCCTGACATTTGGTTCTGACCAGTCCCTTCTTCCAAAGAAGAGCCAAAAATTGCCATTGACCCGTCAAGTAGCAAATGGTTTGTTGTGACAACAGAGAAAAACGTTTGGTTTCTGTGACGTCATCAAAACTTGTGGGGCCAAACAAACATGGAACTGGAACCCACGTAGTGCATCGAGAAAAACTTCAAAATGGTGAGATCAACGGTGTTGAGGGACGTTGAAATGCTCATGATAAAACTGGTGAACTCGCTTCGTGCCTTGACAGAATGTTCAAGATGCACTGGTTTGCCGTTCGAGAGCCTGCACCACCAACAGGTTGTTCGAGCGCCCAAACTGGCAACTGTTCGTGTCTTCCACAAATCCTGCATTCTGTCACTCAAAGGATAGGATCTGGATCTAGACTCTACCTGATGGTGTGATGAAGCTACCGTATCCACCCGTGTGTAAGACGCACCTTTCACCCCAAAATAACGCCTCGAAACTGAGGTGCACTCACCAGTTCGTGTGGTGGATCTGACCTGCCAGTTGGTGTGGTGAATCTGGCCAGCCAGTTGGTGTGGTCAAGTTCAGACCCAGATCTACATCTCGTCCCACCAGTTGGTGTGGTACTTTGAAAGATCACAGTACCTGGTGAGACATTCAAGGCAAACGTTGGGGTGCGTCGTATAGAGTCTACTTTGGTGCGACTTGTCCTGGGTGGCAACGGTAGATTCTACCTTTCTTCCGTCCGGTTCAGGCGCAGGTGCTGCTTTCCTCATCGGTGTTCGGGCTTGAAAATTCTGAGGTTTGAGGAGAAAAAAGTGTTTGTGGTGTGTGTCTTGATAATTGCAGCACGGGTCTTTGCCACTCGCTGCCATCGTGCTCGGCATTTATTTGCTCGTTGGTAAAAACGTATTCTTTTTTCTGTTCTGTGTTTATTTTAGACTCTACCTCATTTTGAATGCGAGGTGTTTGCAGAGTTCACAAAAACATTTGGGACTCTCCCCACCCTTCGCTGTTTGGGCTGCTCAATTTGTTGAGCAACCCGAACAAATTATAAATTTTGTCATGTTGCTGGTGTGAGAGGGTTGTTGGTGGACTTCGTGGAACAAAAGAGTTTTGGAAGTTGTCAATCAAACGAGGTTCATTGCGTCTTGCATTGTGAAGCCGTTTTGGATACAGGTTGAACAGTGAGTGTGGTGGGTCTTGGCTCACAAGTTGGTGTGGTGAATTTGACCTCACCAGCTGGTGTGGTGAATCTGGCCTCACCAGTTGGTGTGGTGAATCTGGCCTCACCAGTTGATGAGGTGGAAAAAAACCAGCTCCATAGAGCTCTCGGTGATTTGAGGAACGACGCAAACACATAACGACCCAAACACGCAGCAACTGCAATGCATTGAGGATAAATTTCAAATAATTTTGATTTTCTTTTTGGGATGCACCCAAATGAACCCAATTGTGGGTAAACCATACAAATGACCTCACATGAGAAGCAGTGCTCAGGGCAACTGCTCGTGCGATGTCCCCCTTCATTTTATTTTGATAATCAATCAAACATCAATGTGTACGCAACCAAACTGTAAGATCCTTAAAGTGCTTTCAAAGACCTTTATATGAACCAAATATCAAAGCTCTGTCTCAGTTAGAAGCTGAGATACAGGCTGTTGCTGGGGTAGTTCCTATCAAGCCAAAATTTATGACTGGTCACCAGAGAAAAGCTTGCCATTTTGAACACTTTCCTAAAATCCTAAATGTGTACCCAAATTTTGACCCAACCCAAGAAGCCATGGATACATTTTTTGAAAGTGAAAAAGTGAATAGCACAGGTTTAACACCCAACTAATGTATGCTACATTATATCATAATAATATCCTGAGTCAATTTTTTGTACTTTCTGACATATTGCTTACTTTGTACAGTAAAGTCCAAAATTTTATGACCCTAAAAATTACAACTTTTTGCTCTTACAAGCTTGAAAATTTGAACTTGACAAATTCCCCACTCATATATCATCTTTCACATGAACAATTCAAAGAGACTGAAAAGATCCAACTTTGAAATTCATCATCACCAAGAAAGTGTTGTTCACATGCTTTCTGTCCACGACACCTGCAGGTGATTTGTTTCGGTCGCCCACCTCAAATCAGCTGAAAACCAGAGACACGGGAAATTCGTGGGCGAACCTCGTACAACGCGTTTCCGCCACTTCGTCCTCCTGTTGGTGTTGAGCGTTTTTTTGACGACGATTTGTTCAAGGTGTCAGCAATCGTTGCAATCTTTGGACCCAGCCGAGGAGTACAATGCAAAGGGAAAAACGATTCTGGACTGAGTTGCATTTTTGCATTCTTTCCCTGAAAAAGTTTTGATATTTCCTGAGAGAAACTTGTTTGCAGTTTGACGCACATGTCTTCCTTGCAGTGAACCTACGCCACGACCACACCGGGTTCCGTTGGCAGAAGTCGCGAAAGGCCACGGGCGAGACGAAGCCGCCCGAATGGGCCCCCAGCTCTGGAAAGTCGTGCCGCCTCCACGACCCGAGCAACAACGAAACTTGCACCTTGCCGTGTGAGTTCCAGCGCTCAGTGTGCATGCGACTCGTTGACATTGATGTTTTCGAACTTCGTCCGACTTTTTCAAAACCCTGGCGCTTACTGTTCAGACACTCACTGCGGTTACTACAAAGCCTGTCCACGCTGCGTGTGCGACTATGGTATGGTGTCCATCTCGAGCAAAGGCCAAGATTACTGCATTCCAGGTCAGTGGATTTTCCTGGTCACTTGACTTCACAACAACTGCAAAAGTGTTTCACGCTGAATTCGAGTGCTCACCCGACCCTTTTCAGGAGGCCTGCGGGTTGAAGATCGCTGTCACGAATGTGCCCAGTGTCCGCCGTACGCCTCCTGTGTCATGGGTTCGTGCCTGTGCGATGCTGGCTGGGTTCCAGACTACGACAGATACGGTGGGTCAAGCTCCGAAGGGGCGTGATGAACGCAGCATTTTTTTCGAAACACCTTTGTTTCGTTTGTTTTGTTCTCTTTTGCTGACATTTCTGTTTTCGTTGAGATTTTGATCAAAGACAGCCGACCCCTGAAGTGAGGATATGTGCACGTGTGGAGTTGGATTCACGTATTTCAGCCACCTTGCGCGAAAAGATACTCGCTGGGGTCAGATTTACCAGTGGGGCCAGGTCCACCACAGCAACTGGTGAAGTCAGATTTCGCACACAAACTGGCGGGGTCAGATCCACCACAAAATAGTGTCGCCATTGCAAAAATCTTGTTTGTTCCGGTCCTTATGGAAGAGGATCGAGGTATTGCCCCCTGAGAACAGTAGCACTTTGAAATTTCACAGGAGCTTGTGCTTTTATTTTTGGGAGGGGGAGGGGAGACGCTCCCTCCCTCTGGAGTTCCACATGTCCGAACAGTCGGACTGGCACACACCAAAATGTGATGACTCGGATTCCACGGTTTTTTTTAGAGCACGAAATTATCTTGTTCAGGCTGCCATGTCGCGGACACCATAAACGACCCGTGTTCGCCGAAGGTTGGGTGCAGTGCGGGACTCACGTGTCCCAGGATGTACGCAAACAGCTACTGTACAGGTGGGTGTTGCTTGTGGCAGGTCAGGTCAATGGCACTGGTTTAGACCAACAAAGTCTCTGAAGAGCAATGGGATTGTGAGATGCAGGTTGTGACTGGTTTATTTTCTGCAAACGGAAACGCTTCAAATTGTGGATCTGTATTTTTTGGCAGCCTGCAGTTACGGTTGCACTTCCTGTTCCTACGTTGGGCCCGGGTTCTGTGACACCGGAGCTTGCATGCCCGGTCACACCTACGTCATTTACAACGGCCGAGGATACTGCAGCAGTAAGTACAAAAACACTGTGATCGCTGCATGTGGCTAAACCTTGAGCGTGCATGGGTTTGTCCACGAACTTCCCATTTTGCAGTTTTCACTACACAGGCTCACAAATTTGATCCACACGAGCTGGTGTGGCCAAATTGACAACACCAACTGGTGAAGCCAGATTCACCACAGCAACTGGGGGGCCAGAGCCACCAGACTCACATCAGCAGTTTTGTTCACTTGCAACACTCCAAGCAAGATAGGAAATTTGTGAACAGACCTCGTATGTCTTCAGGACGAATGTGGGCTTGGCAGCGAAAGGCATTTGGGGAACTGGTGGATATCGGTGTTGTACGCCTGTGGCCAAGGTGCAGACGCTCTTTGCTCGTTGAATTGTTACGGTTGTTGGAGACAATTGTTTCGATTGGTTTTCGTTCCAGTGTGCCAAGACGTCTTTTGCGCCAACTGCGCCGCCAACAACTCTTACTGCTCTTACTGTCAGGACGGATTCTACAGCGAGAACGGTACCTGCAAAGGTAACATCTGAGTCGGTGTGAAAGTTACCAAAACACTTGTGAATGGCACTGCCCAACATGCACACTTCGATAACTTCGATACTGGGGCTCAAACGTCATTCGTCCATGCATGCAAATTTGCAGCGTGTTACCAGCCGTGCAAGACGTGTAAGGACAGCTCAACCACCTGCACCAGCTGCATTGACGGCTTTTATCTGACGGCCACAGGAAATCAATGCAAGCGTAAGTTTTCCACAAACAAAACCACCACAAAAGTTTCTCAGTTTCTTGAGTTTAAATAATGTTTGCTGCCAAGCTGAGCTCGAAAATCATGCTGTCGAATGCAGGGACGGCGCACTACGGCCAGCTCTGCGTTCCGGACGGGGAAAGCTACGTACGTGCACTTGGTGGTTTGGTTGAGGAAGAGAAATTCACCATTGAATTTCGTGTTGACAACACTTTTCTTTTTTGGTGCTGCTGATGCTGATTGAAATGTAAACCACTTGACCTTTATGAGCAGGGTGTTGAGTGTGACGTTTCCATGTTGGCCGGAGCCTGCATGAACGGAAGGTGCTGCTGCAAGAACAACTTCGTGTGGACCAGCTTTGATGTCGAGTGTGCCTGGAACGCGCGGGGACATGTCTGCATTCATATGAACGGTAAAGGTTCCAGATTCAACGTCATTCAATCAAATCATCATTGTTCGAGGGTCCCGAGTTGATCCTTTCAGAAAAATTGTCTCATGCATTTGAGTGAGTGCCCGAATCACAATGTCCAAGCCTGGTGAAGTGCAGCAACAGTTACCCAGGCCCCAATCACAAAACGAGCGTGCTATTGTTTCAGCCAACATTCACGTGCAGGAGGGCGGAGAGTGTCACTGGGACCGAGTAACATTCAGGAACCTCAAAGACGTCAATGCGGCATGTCACGCCAATTCAGACCTGCTCAAGGTTTGTTTCATACAGGTTGAGTTTTCTTCAAATTGTTCAGAACTTCTCTTCGTCACCTGTACTCGTGATTTCGCTTCCCAGATTTGCGACCACGGTTTGGACTGCGTGCCTGAGATTCACTGTCGGGATCCCGCAGACGTGGGATGGGTGGTGACCGGAAAACGGTGCAGGGCCCCGCTACCCAAAACACCGATCACAACCTCGCCTCCACCCACTCAACCTCCCGTCGCCGTCGCTGCCGCCGCAGGTCGGTGAACCATTGTGTGTGCACAAGGCTTGCCCGGCGCATTGGGGATCTGCTGTGGGCTCCGAACGAGCAGGATTTACCCCTTCCTTCGTCGAGAACTTTTGCGCGGAAAGCCACCGATCTGCGTATTTCCATGCAATGCATTGCGATGTGTGTGAAACACGTGTGTTTGTCTCTTCTTTACAGATCACAGACGTGAACTCATTGCAAGTCTCCTGGTGGCTGCTCTGGCCACCCTCACCTTCACAGTGTGCACAAGATGAAACAGAAACATCGAAGAAACTGAAATCAACTTTCTTCTGACCCCCCCCCCCCCCGCAAAGAAACTCCTGTTTTCTGATCACAAACATTGCAAGACGCGCAGACAGCAGCGACAAACGAACTGTTGCCTCAGTTGCAGAAGTCCCTTCGTGCGCAGGACGTGCAAAAACAGCTGCATTGCTTTTCTGTCTTCAATAAATATCTTCCAACACAGCAAACATTACTTTGCGCTCTGTAACCTGGTACAAAATGAAATGGCTCTCGAACAATGTTGTACAGGTCTGACAAAACGACATGGCGCAGGCCTGGAAAATTGATACTGACAAATATTGTGGTCTGTCGTGGTCATCCGCAACAAAAACACAGTTCGTAGGTTTGAACAGTCAGTTGTTCTGAAGCTTCCAAAAGGTAAAGCTCACGCTGAGGAAAGAAATGTTTTTCCAAGCAAAGTGCACATTCTGCGAACTCTCATCATTGCCGAAGAGCTTCGTTGTTCTGTCTCCAGAAGTCGCCTCGGAGTCAGAAGCTGCACAATAATGAATCCATGGAAGAGACAGGGTCTCGTGGTGTGCGCTCCTGCCGATTGCCGATCTCGGTTGAAAAAAATCGGACAAACTGGGCCTTCAAAAATGCAGTGTGTTGTCTTGCGAAACGACTGCGAAAAGACAGGTTGGGTTGAAGATGCATGAGACGGAGATGCTGACGGAGCATGAGAATCAGATTGATCTTGAGTTCTTGGCGCAACTCGGCCACATCTCGCTTCACGGGCTTTGCAGATCAGTGTCTAGATTCGGACACATTTCAGGGTGCAAAGTGACTGTCCGCGCCCGAAAGTCGTTGACCTGCGGCCGTGAGACAAAATTGCATCTCTGAAAGTGTGGTGATGACAAAAATCGCTATTTTGGAAAATGTGTGTGCATGGGCGAAGAACATGCTAAAAGCGTTTGTTGATTGCATGTAGAGAAGTGCCATTGAGTTGTTTGCTATTTCTGTGGTGAACTCTGGATGGAAGTGAAGAGCGGTCGTCCTGACAACGACGTGTACTCTATAATTTGTTGCCTGGCAACGGCCTGCAGAGCTGTGGTGCCCATTAGCAGCAAGACGGATGAAGGAAACAGGCAGCAGGAGTGAAGGGAACTTGAGGTCTGAGGTTCTTCTGCTCTTGGCTTCAAATTCCAATTTGAACGAAGCTGGCTGACACAACCAATGATACCAGCAATTACGATTTCGGGTGCAACACTAGATCATTGTTTTTCTTGGCTTCATATAAAAATTTGTGTGTGGATCTATGTGTACGTGTATTGATGTCCTTTGCCGTGATCAAGATATTTCAGACTTGATCTGAGCAGTGAGAAGTGTTTAGAACTTGACATACAATGATAACTTCATATTTGAAAGTCCAAGATTTGTGTGTGTGCATATCTGTGTGCATGTGCATGTATGAGTGAAGCCTGTCTTTTGCCTTGGCAAATATCTTTATCTTGATCCAAACAATCAAGCAGGTATCTGCCTCAAGAATTCAGATGAAATGTTGTGGGTTTTTTTTGGTACACAGACACGAAGGAGCATTTTTTATACCAAGAACATTTTAATTCCTCCAATCACATCTTCAACAAGGAAGGAAATGCAACAGAATTAACTTTGAAATTCACACAATAAAATTTGACCCAGGCCACGGCTCCTGGTGCTATGAGGCATGGTATTTCGTTCATGACCGGTCCACCCAAATTTGTCACCGATACTGAACTTTCTCATCCCAATTTTCTTCTTATGAATATTGTGAACATTGGTTGTCTCCTGCAATTGTTGTTTCACAGAAAGATCCAAGAATGAGGTGTTGAGATGGACAAAAAAAACCCAAGCCAGAAAAAAAGATTGTACCCACGCTTCGACACTCTTGGCCTTGCCCCCGAACTTCCGCCTTCCCGCCTCCTTGGACGAGTGCACTTTCTTGCGTTTGGTTTCTTGAGCGCCAACAACAGCAATCAGCGGTGCAAGATTAGAGCCCTGTTCTCACCGGCACACACGCTGCACACATCATCAGACCTACAGCTTTGCAGCCTCGACTTCGTGGATCCTGCGACGACGATAGAACCGTCAGCATGCATGGGTACGAGCTTGGACCTCCAAACCGTCTTTAGACTGGCGAATTTTTTTCTGGGAACCTGTTTTTTGGCGCGTTTGCATTTCGAACTCAAATTGTGATTCGTGTCTCAAAGAACTTCTCCATTTCATTGCCTGACGAAGATTCCACACACCCTGTTGTGCGGGTGTGTAGCCCCGCTCCCAGGAGGCAGTTGTGCGATTTGGACGTCTTTCTGGTGAGACGCTTGCCACTGCAAGCTCTTCCCAGATTGGCGTTTGTGCCTCGTACTCACCAATTTCCTCACAGGTCCCTCGGTTGCTGGCCACAAGGAGAGTGTGTTCCACGCGGAAGGAACAGACAGCTTGAGTTTGGAGGGGGGGATGTGCTGTGAGGTGTTGAGTCTGGCAGGAATTTGAAAGCAAACAAATTTTCTTCGAGGTCAAACTTTTTTGTCAACGTTTCCACAAAATCGATTGACTTGGTTCTGGCAGGCAAGCCGATGCCGTTGTTGTTCCTGACTGTTAAACTGCGCAAAATGTTCCAGTGGATTGAGGCACAATTTGAGGTACTTGACATGACCCCTCTGACACCACCCGAAATTTATTGAGGGCCGAACACCGACCGAGGTCAGGCCTGTTGCCTCCAACCTCGGATCCGCTGGAGAAATAGGATTCAGATGCTTTGAAAAGTTGAGAGTTGAGAGTTGTTGAAGCCAAGATTCAACGACGTAGCAATATTTTTATTGTTTGGTCATTGCGTAAACTTTGGGTTTCTGGCAGTCTCCAAAAATGTTGCCTGAAGTGGGCTGTGGTGCAGGGGAAAGAAGCTTCGCGATTTCCCCACAAGGGGCCGACAACAGACCGTGCGCTCGCACGGTAACTCTTTTGCTTGTTTGCTCTCAAAGAGAGAATATCAATCGGAAGACTCTTGGATTCTCACGCGCCACATCGTTGTTAATGCTTCGTACTTTGCCAAAAATGTGACAGACAAGACAGCGAAAATTTCTTTCGTTCAGAAACACACCTTTATTTTCAGCAAGATTCAACAACAACAACAACAACAACAACAACAACAACAACAACTTGTAAACAACGTTGTTTCAGTGAACAACATGGTTTTGGATCGGTCGGTGAAGTTTTGGTGCCTTGTATTCCTCCTATTGCCCCTTCGCCAAACAAAATTTATAAATACCATCAGGTTTTAAGTTTAACGCGACGCACCCAATTTGATACTTCCAAAGTGATCTGTTCCATTTGAAAATCTGATGTCCATGTGCATACAGGGAAGGAACCTTTCTGCCGAACCTTACACACTTTGTGCAAACTTAGAATCAGAACTCGTTTTGGTGTTTCAAAGGAAAGATTGTACTGTACCGTCAGTATACTTTTTGTTCAAATTATTTAGGTGACCCAGTTATGACACAGCGAGGATCAGTTTGAAGTTCTCTTCGCTCTCTTTCTGAAAAGTTGTTGCAACATTTGAAAACCCTCGAAAAGAAAAGCAATTCAGATGCCACGTTCAACCATTTTCCCGTCATGCTGCTGCGGATCAAACACTCAGCCATTTTCAAGACAGAAAATCTGAAGCTCACCAACGACCTGACTGTCACACACCGCGTGGCTCGACACCAATTTCTTTCACATCCTCCTCCCTTTTTCAACAGATTCTTGGAGGAGTGGGCAGAACTCCTTTTCTGCAACAAAACCTTGCTGTGAAATGTCTGCTCCTTCTTTGAGTTTGGATTTTTGCGATCGACTTTTCTTGGCAATCGACACAGTATATTTCTGGCTCCGGCCTGATGGTGAAAAATTATGCTCTCTATTTTTGTACTGGACAAAGTCATTGCAGGATTACGAAGGGAAACTTTCTCAACCAAGGGTCATCTCACTGCTGCTGTCAAAAGCCAAACACCTTCTGTCGAAGATCACCAAAACAACATTGTCTGCAAATGAATTTTCAGATGGTACGAGCAAATGAAACAAAAATTGCCAGCTTTTTTCTGGATCTGCTGGAGCGAGAGTCCGGAGTCTTGAGTTTCTCTGAGGTCCATAAAGTCTGGTTCATTTCGTTCTAAACTACAAAGCCACACGTGTGTCCGAACCGTGAGTGCCGATCAGATACTGAGAAGAAACTTGATCAAAGGTGCAACCAAAACAACGGTATAAATTCCAGGTTTCACGAGGACCGCCTGTTCCAAGACAAAGTAATCTGATCATAAAACCTGCTTTGTGTCCTGTTTGGAGTGTGTTGCGATTTGTAAACGGGTTCTCTCTTTTGTTTTCGGGCAGTCAGATCAGTCAGACTGTAAAAAATGGTTGACATTACTTTTTGACACCCATTCTCATTCTGATACATGTTTGGAAAAGTTCTTTTGAATACGTGAAGTTCTTCGTCACAAGGTTGTGACGAGCGACGACACATGGCACGTCATTTCGTTCAAGTTTTCCGTGCTTACAAACTCTGATTTACGGTTGATACACCCGCTCAGCGAAGACCAGTAGACCTTGGACACGGCCATGTCTCTCTTGACTTGATCACAGTTTGAACCAGAACCAAAACAGAACAGCCGATCCAATGGGTCCGGGGCCATGGCATCTGGAAGCAGCATATTTTTTTCAGAAGTCAATTTTTGGAGGCTGGGGTTGGGAACTTCTTGAATCAAGCCACGAGCCACGTGTTCCGACCAGAACAGGTCGAGATGACGCGTTGCAATGTGAAAAAATGTCTCTCCAGCAGCAAACACCACGTTCACAACATGGTTGGTGAACAGACCCCTGTCCTGGCGACATCTTCATTTCCAGTAGCTAGTCTCGTTTCATTTGTGCGCTGCCAGAAACCACGCGAATGTTGATCCCATCGATTCCATCCGCTTTGGGCCAACAAGCACGTGACCTTCACCCAAAAGGGAGATTCCGCTCACTTCCGGTGGAACTTCCGGTTCATTGAGTTCAACACCACGATGCCACTGTTCGGAAGCACCACGCTTCGTCGCAGCCTTGTGTTCAGCTACCGCTAAATAAACTCCTGAATAAAATCCTGAATAAAATCCAGGATCATGGCATCAATGCTCAGGATGTTGGGAAGGAACTCAAAAGGTCCAGGGTGCTACACAAAACAGTTGTGCCTCGAACGCGAGTTGCTCTCCAAAAATGCAATGACGAATGCCGCATGCACTCATTAAGACCACAAATTTAAAGAGTGCATAGCGACAAGACAGTCTGGCACCTGGATGAACTTATTTGTTCCGATTTTTGTGGTCTATGCTCATGTGGACCCAGCAGGCCGGAGTCCCTGGCGCCCCTGACCCAGTTTCCCCGGAATGGTGCTGGAAACACACGTGTATTCCATTCACAGGAACTAAATTTTGAAATTGAGGTCAAGGTATAAACTCCCCAAAGTACCGTCACCCTCCAATTTTGGGTTTCTGAGGATCTTGAGGGTCCAAATCCGTTTTCTGGACCTGACAGAGCACTCACAAATCTGTCTCCAAAACTTCGCTTTGGAGCTGCAAAGAAAATCAAAGTCAACGTTTCAGACCAAACGGGTGTCAGGTCTTCTTTTGGTTTTGTTCGGGATCAGATCCCCAAAATTTTGGTCGGTTTTCTCTTTCATTGACATGAATTTCTCAAAGCCACAGAACACAAAATATTTGTATATTTGTATTCTTCGGCAATTTCTGGTTCCCTGTGTTCTGATATTTCTACTGTCAGTCGAGAAACACAGCCACGTGACAGAGGCCCAAGGCAACAACACCGATCGTTCAGTACAATGCATGCGTGTAAAAATTGACCCTTCCCACAAAAGAAACGAAACGCAGACAGTTATTTTTTTGGCAAAAATATTCAAATCAGATGTCAGTTCTGATTTCTTGTTGCTTGTGTGTTGTCCTATTTTTGTTTCCAAACACGGGCGCAGAGTTAATCCATGCAGTGATCGCGGGCCTCGGCAGCATATTCCAACGTTTGCGTCGACGGGACCAACTCCAATCCTGCACACTGTTGCTGTAGCGTCCGCCCGGAAAGGTGAGCGAAGGGACGTCGAGGAAACGCGCGAGAATCCGTGTTAAATCCGCTGTTTTCGACTGAAACAATGGCAGGGACGGACGGATTGCGAGCGACTGGCCACGGACCCCGGATTGGCGGCGAATTTATAGCGCAAATCAACGCAAAAGAGCGAAATAATTTTATCTACAATAATAACAACTACTAGGTATAGATTGGAGAGGAAGAAAATTACAAAAATTGTCCCTCTCTCAGTTCGTAACTGCCTTAAATGCGGGATAAATTCGGCTCTTTTCTCGACACAATTACTACCATTATGCCAATTGCTTGACTAGGCAGCGTTTCGCGTCTCATTTTCGTGCGCCGCGATTATCGCGTAGAAATAACCGTATTTTTCGCACTAACCGCCACTTCGTATAGATCTGCAGGCCTGCTGCAATTTGCACGGATTGGATGTTGTGATAGGGAGAGGTAAAAACAACATATCGCACGGTAGGGCGGGGTGGCCGGGCGAGGGGGACGCAAGCGCCGCGGCAGCTTTGTTTTCAAGCTGGGTGCAGGGACGGAAACGGAGGTGCAGGAGGTGCGCGACAATATCGCAATTTTATGGTCCCTTGAAAGCTTTGAAAGCAAATTTTCCTTCATTTGCTGGGTTCCGCTTTACTCTGTATTGGAGCTGTGAAGTCGACTTTGATTACAAGAGGAGGATTGAAAAGTGCAGGTGAGGGACGGAATCCTCAACGTGGAAGCGAAGGCTGCGCGAGACCAGGAAAGCCCCAAGTCTCAGCGAAAGAGAGGCAGAGCGCCACGGCCGGTGCCTCCGTCCTCAGGTTGAAAACCAGCAGGTCTCTTCTTGAAGGACTACAGAAACCTCAACGTGCATAGCGAAGCAGTCTGGATCTGCTTCTTGTGGAGAGGTTCTCCTGAAACTGGAAACGGCAGATTCGCTGTGCCTAATGGGCCCCTCACCGTCGCGCAGCTGTACTCGCGGCGGAGACTCCACACACCGCCGCGGTGCCGCGCAGCTCCTTGCCTCGACGCAAGTCATTTATTTCCATTCCAAATTACACGCTGGCAACAAGCACCCATTTTCCAACAACAGATCTCGCCATGGCAACGCTAAAACCCGAGTGCTCTCATTTTCTGTCATTTCCGCCTCATTTTCTATGTTTCTGCCAAGGTTTTTGATAACTTGATAGGTTATTATTATTCGGCGTTGAGGCAGAAGCAAATTGCAATGGGTTCCTGGGCACCGTCTCCCTCTGCGCTGCAATTTTCTGCAATTTAGTGCAATTTAAAAGCTTCTAATTGCAACTCCAACGTCATTGGCTGTCTCGTTGCCCCGGGTGACAAAATGAAGCTGCTGTTGCAAAGCTGCGGCCAACAAACTTTCTGCGTGGCAAAATGGAGCCGAGGTGTCGGAGAGAACGAATTTGCGTATGGTGTCGACACTGGCGTGCAGCTTGTTGCACATCGTCGTCTTTTCGACGACTGTTGAGTCGAAAGGCAATTTGGCCCGTGTGGAGCCGTGCAATGGTGATGATGCTGGTCAACCTGCAGGCACAGGTTGAGCACATGAATCAAAATCCTTGGTGAACTGTTTCACAAGTCTGCGGTCACAAAAGCTGTCGTGTACTCGTACACTCGCATCAAATGGGTTCTCACACTGCAAATGGGCAAAGGGTTTCTGTTCACTCAAACAACTCTTTCCTCGACCGAAGCTTTGCCAACTTGAACCGGGATGTTTCTTCGCTGACAAAATGTGTTGGTCACTGCAAGTTTGCTGGTGTCAGGGCCTGGTGATCCCACGTCCGGCATGAGAACCTTGGGTCTCTCTTAGATTGTTGGTCTCCTCCGGGTTGCGCCTTCATTGGTGTCTGACTTCATGTGTTGAGGGTTGGCAAGGGGCCTGATTCGACAAAGACCAGAGGTTCATGTTGCAACTCGAGATTGCACTTGGTTGGTTGACCAAGACTCACAGAGCCGAGGGGAACGTTGCTTTGGAAATCGCTGATGCTCTTCTGCTCGCCCCAGTTCGTCATCGTCAGTCCCTTGGACGTGAACGATGGAACCTTGGTGTTGTCGGAGTTTGCTCTCTCTCTTCTTTGTGTGACTCAGGCACAAGAAGGCAGGTCCGTAAACTTATGCGTAGGTTTCTGTGAAATCTATTCTCAACAAGAATGGAAAGAGCATTGATCTGCACTTTCCCACTGCACGACTTTCAACTCTCTTCATTCTACTTTTCTTCAGCCCTGTGAGGTCTTTGATTCCAAAACGGAACCCATTTCTGTGTCTCTTTGAGCGCAGTGGCGCGGTCTCGCACCGCGGAATGGGAGTTGGGTGCAGCGGGCGATCGGCGGGATCGGCGGCGGCCGCCGCATGACAGCTCCGGGTCCCGCTTCCGCTTACAGCTTTCATCCCGCAGCCGCTCCAACAGACAAAATTACTAAATAGCACTAAATTGCGCCAGCCTGTAATTTTCTGAATAATAGAGAAAATTGCGCTGTTTTTGCCTCTGCAGAGACGTGAGTGGAACATAGGGGTTGCACTGCCAGGCACAGAGCTCATGGATCTCCGAATGAAATATGTCGATGCCAACGCCTGCATGTGTTTGAATGTTTTGGTACAATCGAAAGTTTGTTCAGAACAGGTTTCGTTTGCACCAAGGCAACACAAACAAACAAGTTTCTGTGCTTTTTGCAAATTGAAGTCGAAAACCTGTGTGGTGCCGACGCCGGACGCAGGGCCAAAGTCTCTGCTCAGCATTGCGCAGCTCAGTGATGCAGATTCCAGAGCAATGGCCAAAACAGCCGAACAACTCAACTTTCTGAGTGAAGGGCTGGTCTTTCACCAATACAAATGTACTTTCACTTGTTCAGGTAGATCCAGCGTGCTTTGCATATTGAGAACAATGCCACTCTCTGTTGATGCTGCCAAATCAGACCAAGGAACAAATTGTGCACGTGAAAATTCGCGGTTCTTTTGCAGTTTCCTTGCCTTAGTGTGTGGAAGCCGAAAACTTCGCTGCTTCTCCGCAGGTAATGTCTCAACACAAACTGAGAAAAGCTCAATCCATTGAACCAATTCGGTAGTGGTTGTTCAAACGGGTTCCTCTCCCTTCGCCGTGTTTGATGTCCAAAACACCAACACAACACACAGTCAAGACAAGCCCAATCGTGGAATGGTCCCCTTCTCAACACCCACTGCCAAGTGCCATCTGCGCTCTGGATCCGGAGCAGAGTGCCCTCCGGTCTGGATGTAATCCATCAGCTGAGCTAGAGAGCCCCGGATACGTCTCCGGATCTCACGCGCAATTAAACTCTCGAGTAATTAACGGGGTAATTAAGTGTAATTAGGGATGGATGAAGTGGGTGCGAAGCGTCCGAGACACGTCCATCTCGGATTCTGCTGAAACGGGCCAGTATGGCCAGAACTTTTTTTTTTCAATATCTTTTGATAAAGTTTTCTGCCTCCGTGGTGAAGCCTTATGGTACTTTTGTTTCCATTGACTTGTTTCCTTCTCTGAGGAAGCAAACAACGTGTGTAGGTTTTGACCAAAATGCCCTCAGCAGGTCTTGTTCGCTGGACAAGTTGGAAGCTCGAAAAGCCAAACAAAAAAACAGGCGAATCCAACTCTTCATTTCCAGGTTTGGCAGCTCCTGCACTGCGGGGACGGATGCCATGAGAGTCATTCATAATGGATGGGAATCAATGGAGCGGATCCGCTGCGCAATGAGGCGAAGCGGAAGTCGCTTATCCGAGTCGCCGCCGGCGCGTGCGCCGAGATCCACAATCAGGACGGGCACACAGCCATACCGCACGCGTCGAGGGTGCGCGACTCGAAAAGCATAAAACGCAATAAATGCTCTTGAAAGTGTTATGTCAGTGTTTTGTTGATCGCATCAGTGCTGCATGGAAGTTCTGCTTCTCAACGCCGAATTTACAAACATGGTTGCTGAAAATTTTTGTTTTGTCCGACAAAGGAAATGCTTGCAACAGTCAGCTACAACACAGTATTCTAAAACACCGTCGGACTCTGCGTGGTGCGCAATTCGGCTCTTTGAATTGAGCTGCGCACGCCGTCGTGCGTGCCACGTCCGGCGTGATGCGTGCAGCGTTCGGCGTACGACTTGGGCACGTCAATGGAGCACTGCGTTTGGGCACAATTTGCGTGTCATCCGACGGAGGTGTCCCGAGCCCGTCCGAACAGGTCAGAGTGATCAATACCGATCGTGTGACAGGGGGCTGGCGTGATGGGGGGGGGGGGGTTCCTGTTCCACTCGCGTGTTGGGGGTGATTCCTGTTCCACGCGCTGGATATCATCGTGAGATCAAAATCCCATCGGGAACACAAGCGGGAAGACCAAGGAAAACCAGTTTTCAGTGGGGTGTGCGATAGAAGAAAAATACATGATCTTCCAGATCGCAAGAACAGTTCGTCACTTTCCTTCACACACCTCGCACCAACAGCTGATCGTTGAATATTTGGCGTCACATTTTTTTCAAAAAAGCACACGATTACTTCACAGACAGTTGTGCGTGTTGCAATCGATCACGGACCAGGTTTTTTAGGGCGTATAGCGTGTTGAATGTTCATGAATGTTTGATGTGAAACCGTTTTCCTTCAAATCGTTTGAACGATCGTTTTGTTTCGTTGTGATTTAATTACAGGAACGCTTCAGTTTATGTTGCCATTGACTTCATTGATTTTGGAGCGAAATCTGAAGCCACACGAGATTTAAGGTGGCTTCATATAGAGCATTTTTGTGCGGTGTGCGTTTTGCGTCATGCGTTTTGCATCAAAAAATTTTTGTTTTGCCGCAGATATTTTTCTGTGTGTCAACACTTCCGCAAATGTGCAACGTAGAGAATTTTTTCTGTTTCATATAAGTTTTGCGCTTTTACGCGGAATGTAAACAAAGCTGGTCACGTGATGCGTCCTCTTGCTCCGCTGCCATCTTGAAGAAGGTAAGACTCTCTCGTTATTTGCAAATTTTCGTAAAATGTAGGAATAGTATGAAAGAATTCAGAAAAGCGTCATGGTAATTGTGTTTATTAATGATTGGTGCATCTTTTGGATGCGATTTTGAGTCGGATCCATCAGTAAATGAGACAAAATTGAGATCAAAGTGCAAAACTGGCAGTTTGGAATTAGGTGCCAAAATTTTTTTCAGAATAGTCGTGTAATATTCATTCAAATTTCGGAATAGTTGCAAACAATTGTGCACAATATGGTAATATTTGCGTAGTATTCATGCATGTTGGTGTAGGAATGGCCCAGTATGTGTGTGAGTGTGAGTGCGTTTCAGAGGCGATGCTGCAAGATCACTTCTAGACCTTGAGACAACTCATGCCAA
>JAAUXT010056859.1_pt1 | contig 18061 bp, 29 predicted proteins | sample 7278171 | NCBI WGS metagenome assembly JAAUXT01 (sample SAMN14350112, study PRJNA611818) | marine sediment metagenome | isolation source: surface marine sediment (1.8m) | place: French Polynesia: Moorea | collected 2018-08
GTGAGTATGAGTCTTTTGTACAAAGTTCAATAACTATTTCTATTGTACAAATGGTATTTCTGTCGAGATTTGCAGAAAATCGAGACAGAAAACACCATCCGTGCGATAGTCAAGGCGACGAGACGACAGCGCCGCGCGCGGCTAGACCCCTCCGCGCCGCGCCGCGCAGTGGGATCAGTGTCAAGCGACGTAGCGAGAATCTTGTTCAGCTTGGGGAGACTGGCTGCTGATGAAAATTGGGAATTTGTGCTGCTGAAGGTTTGAGCTCAGCACCAGAGGGGCGGAAAGTTGCGCAGTTTTTGTTCAGATCTGCGGACGTGTGTGTGTGTGTGTGTGTGTGTGTGTGTGTGTGTGTGTGTGTGTGTGTGTGTTCGCGCACCTGTGTGCGTGCGTATGTGTGTGCGTGCGCGTGTGTGTTAGTTTCCTCACCCCTCCCTCTCCCTCCACCTCCACCTGCTGGGGGAGTTGACAGATATGAAGGGTTGCTGGTGGAGTGTGTGTGTGTGTGTGTGTGTATGTGCGATGTGGTGTACTCCACGCGTCGCGATGCAGCAGGTTGTGGGTCGCGGCGGGTGGAGTTTAGCCTCGCGGCTCCAGGCTCCGGCTTCGGTAATTAACACGGGCGTCGTGCCGCGAATCTCTCCCGATCCGAGCGCCGAGCGGCGCTGATTAATTCATTGCCTCGCAGGACGCAAGGTTCCGGCCGCTCAGTCAACTCTGCGTGCGTCGCGCAGTGGAGTTTTTAATGCGTCCGCGAGACGAGTCTGGACGCGATGTGGGATCACGCAGAGTGGGACCCCCAACACACACACACACACACACACACACACACACACACACTGCGAAATCTGTAGGGCAAAGTTGGGCACGGACAGCACCGGGAACCAGGTCGCCAGTTCGGCACGTGTCCACACTGCTCAGTGTTCTTGTTGACAAAGGTGAAACGTGTGATGCCTATTTCTGCACCAGAAGACGCGTCACCCGTGGATTTGAAGAGGACTGCAGCTCCCAACACATTCAGTGCGAAACAACCAAGCCCCTGTTGACTGTGGAAACAACAAAGCAACAGCCTCATTTAGCTGCTGCTCCCAAAATACACGGAGTGGCACTTTCTGAACTGGGAAAATATTGACAAGACAATTACCCGGTGTGAACCTTGAGAGAAGGAGAGAAAAACGACAGCGAATCCATCTTGGGTGCAAATTCCCTGAAGGAAATTGCGTTGGGTGAACTTTCGCATCGAGAGATTGGCGCGACTGCGGGGCTCGAGGATCACGCAGTAGGACATCATGAACTTTGTGGAATGAAGACGGGGAACAAAACACTCCGTCAGACAACGTGATACGTCGATTCAGGTGTCCGACGTTACGCGTGTTTGACGCACTTTTTGTACAATACGCCGCAGGAAACGCGACGGGAAACCGGAGGTGGCTGCGTGGTGCAGAGAACGCGACTCTGGTGGTTGCTCCGCACGAAACCAGCATCGTTTAGGAATCGTCGTTGTCCTTGTCCATGTCCTTCTGTACACTTGATAAGGACATGAGATTTGTCTCCGCGATGTTTGTCTCCCTCTGTCCGGTCTCTCCACGCTGACCAGCAGCTCCAGATTAGCCTGGTTCTCCTTCTTTGTGGTCTCCGGTCTCATGTCCAGGCTGTTGACCTTTGTTCCTGTTCTCTTCCCCGGCCACTGGTCACTGTCCCCTGTTCCTGCCCCCCTCCCACATGGTCCTCCTTTGGCCCCTCCCCGGGCTCCAGATTCCCTTGCGTGGTCAGGTGTGTGCCAGTGGATGGAACCTTTCTCACAAGATTTACATGAATTCTCTGACCTGTTGGACTCACGCTACTGCGCCTCGGTGTGTTTCAGATCTGCAGCCTGCTGCGGGGCGGCATCGCGGAGCGGGGCGGGGTCCGCGTCGGTCACCGCATCATCGAGATCAACGGCCAGAGCGTCGTCGCAGTGCCTCACGAGAAGATCGTCAACATGCTCGCCACCTCCGTCGGGGAGGTACGTGCGTGGGTCACGTGGCGCGGTGTCACGTGGCGCGGTGTCACGTGGGGGTGTCACGTGGCGCGGTGTCACGTGGCGCGGTGTCACGTGGCGCGGTATCACGTGGGGGTGTCACGTGTACAGCGCCGAAGCGCGTGCGAATCAAAGCTCGTTCTTTCGTTTGTGTAAGCCATACATCCGGGACCACATGACAAGGGTGCCTGGTCATTTGAAGCGAATCTTGGCTGAGCACCCATCGAGTGGCATTTTCAGAGGGTGCCTGGCCATTTTAGTTGAGGTTAAAGCCTGGCCACCAGTGTCTCATCATTTGTTTCCACCGGCAGATCAAACAACACGCGGTTCTCTCCCTCGCTGTTTCAGATCCACATGAAGACGATGCCTACATCCATCTACCGATTACTGACGGGGCAGGAGACACCCAGCTACATGTAGCACCAGCCGTCGGTCACCATGGAGACAGACGGGAGGTGACGCGTCGTCACAAACTGCTTGAAACTTTTCAGTCAATTCAGAATCGAGTCGCGTGTGTCTCTCGAAGGTTGGAAATCTACTTCGCAACAACGACAGCGCTCGCAGTTCCGTTTGAGGAGCCTGATGCTGGAGACTGGTGTGAACACAATGGGGGGGGGGACGCGAAGACGGTTGAATAGATCGGTGCTTTCTTCAATGGTACCCTCCTCCTCTTCGCGATGAACAAGTGACGGGCGGAACAAGGCACGCTGGACTTGAGAACTGCGCACTTTGTTTTATTTTCTGCGAAGTGTTGTCGTCTGCAACATTTGTGATTTGCCTGACTTGTCGCCTGATTCTGTGTCTCTGCACTCAACACACATTGCAACTGCCTTATTGAACGTGAACATGGTGTCATTGGGATCATTGAATCGACGAACGAATGGGCGTGAACTCTTGAAGCAGCGCACACATCCACGTACACGTGGTGATGCTGTGTACGTGAGACGTTTCCTCGACGTGACGTGCGTCAAAGATGTTCGCTGTGGGCCAAAACTGACAATGACCGAGAACATACGCAAGACACGCACAAAAACACAAAATTCACGCCAAATCACAGAGGATTCACAACTTTAGAGACAGTTCCTCCAAAAATTGTGTCATTCAGCAAATGTTCGCAGTCATACTCAGTTTTACGCCATGACAGACATCATGACAGACATCTCCCGAGTTTAACGCACGTGACTTAGAAGCGTCTCACGTGGTGATGCTGTGTGTTCTGGTGTCAAACCAAAGGGGAATTCACGGACAGTGAGGAAATGTGCCGTGCGAAAGACCTGTGTATCCCGTGTGTTTGTGTGAACAGTATCTCATGTGAGAATCCACTAAAAAAGGCTCCTCACTGTCTTCCTATCATCGCTTTTGTTCCAACACCAACGAGGAGAAAATCGCAAAAAGTCGACAAAAAGAAGGGCGTTTGCCTCGAGGGTGTGGTCGTCAACATGGCAGGCAATTTGAACGTTTTCTTCCCCACCTCGGTCCCGATTTCTTTTTGCCAGAAGAGAAACTTGAGATTCACAGACCGTGTGGATCGGTTCAGCAGGAGAAGAAGCAGGGCGCGACTCTCTCCAATCCACACATGAAAGGGAAAAACCACCTTTGCTGAAATGTCACTGAAAATGTCATTCATGATGATAATTCCAGTATTACTTTGTTTCTCGTTCTGTCTCCTTTGCTTTGATCCGAAAAAAAAAACTTCCAGAAGGAACGTGTGAGCTTTTGTAGCGAAGGATTCTGGATGAAATCTGATAATTTATTCGTCTGGAACTCCTATTGATCTGTGATTATTTTGTGGGGTAAATTTACTGTTTTATTTGCACAAATCACACCCACGTTAGCGGCTTACGGTTGTGTTCAGAGCGCTTGGTATTTCAGACCAAACCACTTATGTTCTCAGGGTTTTCCGCGGTCGGTCGTTTCAAAGTCAAGATTAAACTGACTGAGTTTGTTCAGCAGGTCTCAAGCTGGGAAGGAGACAATTTTTATTTTTTCTGAATTGATGAAAATCTTCCAGAGTCGCCAGTTTGTAATTTCCTTCCAGAGTTTGGATGTGGGTTGCGAAACTGCACGAGCGAGTGACAGGCACGTTTGACACCACGTCCGCGACAATTCTGGCGTGTTCGTTTTATTCTTTGTCACGCCAGGAGGAAAAGAAAATTCTGACTCTTTCCTTGAGAAGCACGACAAAAATTCTTTGGGTCGGTCGTTTTACCCTGCCAGACATGCCGAACTCAAGTGATCACGAAATCCCTTGTGATCCACTGACAATTCGGCGAGTAGCGACAGTTAAAGCAGCGACAAATTCGAGGAGCGACATGTGCTGTCAGCGTGAAGTGACCCTGACCCGAGCGGAACTGCGACCCATGTGACCTCAACGCCATATCAATCCAAGTGTAATTACCGGAGCGTGGGAGTCAGAGCTGTCGCGGGTCGAGTCCACCGGGCGCCCCCCCCCCCGACCTGTCTCACGTTGCGACGTTCCTTGCTCGGTTCGCACGGGACGCGTCACGTGTCTCTCTCGGCACGTGATCTGCGGCGTCACACGTGACGAAGCGCCCTCTGGCGCGACACACGCCTCAACCCGCCCAAGGACAGGGGAGGGGGGGGGGTCTTGGGTGGTCTCGATCTGCGACGCAAGGGGTATCTGTGCACTTGCTGCTATTTGAAGTTGTGTATTTGCAATGGCATGTTGACTGTAATGTGCATTACTGTGTGGATCCAGGATCAACTTCAACATGTACCAACGGGAGAGTTCCATGGGAAACATGCAAATAATGTAAATGGTACCGATTGTCTATTTGTGTTGAAAAAATGTACATGACAACAAAAATATAAACATCACAACAAAGTGAAAGAATAAATGACAAGAGTTGAGTCTTTTTGAAGCGAGGCATGTTTATTTTGTTTGTAAAAATTCAACAACTTCGTGTCTTTTTTCAAAACAATGCACGATCATGAAGCTGAAAAGGAAAAACACTCGATGAGAAAAGTCCCAAACAATGTGGACCACTGAACTTGTCCGATTCGTGCTGGAAACAAAGGGTTGAATCGATGCATTTGTGACACGAAGACAGGGTTCTCACACTGCACAAAAATGGTTCCTGTGAAATCACACAATGACTTTTCGAGACCTTTGGTCGAGAAAGTCATTGTGTGATTTCACAGGAACCTTTTTGTGGGGTGAGAACCCATTTCTACCACGATGCGAGGTCGTACGACATGTTTAGAGATCGCAGAGTGGTAGAAACTTTTTTCAAACCCAAAACTCTTCCCGTCTGTGTGAACATCCGTTTCCTTTTCGTCCACTTGCAACGGACAAGCGTACGCTCCACCAAACAAAATTGTCCTGACATTCATTACGAAATGTAAAACAAGCAATAAGTTATGGCACAGTTGAGACAAAAAAGCCTGTTTTGGTTTCGTGGTAAAATCATTGATCGCACTGGGTTTCAATACTGAAACTGAAAAGAAAACTGCACACAAATTCATGCAATAAATTTTATCGTAGCACGACGTCTTCGATCGGTAGCCACGTGACTTAGCTTCTGCTTTGGACGGTTCAAGTTTAGCTGCATAAACGCGACTTTACCAAGGCGACATCAGTGATAAAACAGGTCAGGTCTTCCTCACACAGGAAGTGTCACGCGCTGCAATCCCTGTACAAATCGGTGCGTGTTGATTTGTACGTGAACGCAAAACGTGACGCACCCAGTGTGAAACAGACCCGCTTCTGCTGAGACGCAGAATTCAATCAACGTCGTAAGTCATGAAAATTGAACGAGTTCGTGAGAACACTCAAAGCATTACCAAACATGGAGACGGCAAAAAATACTGACTGATCACAACTCACAAAACGTGAAAAAAATTGCAGAGACAACAAAGTTCCATGACATAACACACAGAGTTTGTTCGGCTGATTGACGCAACTAAAATTCATTCTGATTGCAATTTTCCCTCAGTTTGTCCCAATTGGAGCGACGTCCTGCGTCAGTGTTTGGGGTCGGGGGAGGCGGTGCAGGGGGACAGCGGGCCCTCGGCGTCCCGGGCGTCGCTGCCCCCGCCGCCGCCGCTGTGGGAGCTGCCGGCCGCGGAGCCCCCGGACCCGCCCGCGCCGCCGCCGCCGCCCGTCCCCACGCTCACCGGGGAGAGCAGGCTGTACGGCGTGCTCATGCCTCCGAAACCTGCAACACAGTCAACCTCGGGTCATTGATGTACTTCGGTGAAATAAGAGTCCAATGACTGACTTTTTGGCCCGCCCCCCACCCATGTGAAACGTTGTGACGAAGTGACCAGATGCAGTTCAAACGTTTGAAGTAACAACATGCAAAAACTTACTCTCTTCCTTCTGCAACCTTTCAACATTACAAAACAGACGTCAGTTGCTTCCACTGAACTTCCATTCAAACCAACAAAGCAAGCAATAACTGAATCAAAAACACCTCGCACCTGACGTGTTGAGATTGAGAGGTATGGACGTGTTCAGATAGTCACGTGACGTGTTGAGGTAGTCACGTGACGGAGACAGCGTGCGCAGCGGGTCGTCTGCGGCGCTGCCCGGCCGCGGGGAGGCGCTGTACGCACCGGAAGCGAGCATCGTCTGCGCGCGCACCTGAGAGCGCGCGATCAGCTCGTTGATCTCCTCCATGCGAGACTTCGTCCTGGGGACGAGAAAAGCGCCGTCAGTGAAACTGATGAAGTTCATGGCGCTCGACGTGCCCCATTTTGATCAATCGAGTGTGCTCGTAAAGTTCCGCTGCCTTATTCGCCATAAATTTCTGCCGCCTTCGGCGCTTTTGCAGTTGCCTTCATCGCAAAAGCCTTGCGCCTTGAACAAACAGCAGGTTGTGCTGGTCACATGATCAATCTGGCCTTTACCCTGCAGTAGCCCTTGCCAAGCCCACCCCACACGGAAACAGACAAGCGACGTCGAGAAGCGACGCACCTCTCCTCGGCGGCGCCGCCGGCGAGACGCTTCCGCAGGTTGCTGAGCTGGACGCGGAGCCGCCGGTTGTCGTCCTCGAGCGACGCGAGCTGCGCGCGCGTCACGACGTGCAGCGCCGCCTCCTGGTTCAGACTCGACTCGAGCCGCGCGATCTGCAGCCGCCAGAGGGAGCCGCGTGTGGGTCAAGGTCACACAATCGGTTCACACGGTGCTCAAAAATGTCAACTTGTACAGGAGCCCCAGCAAGACAGATCCTCTGTTTCAAACAAGTCTGCACTGAGGTCGAAAACGTGTCACAAACGTTTTTCCCCTTTTTGTCTGTGAAATGGCTGGAGGACACAACGCGCCCTGCTCCACCCACCTTGGCTCGGTACTCCTCGCACTGCTTGGCGGCGGCGTCCCGGCCGCGGTCGGAGGCGGCGCCACCGTCGCTCTGCGCCTGCTCGGTGCGCCTGCGCAGTTCGGCCATCATGGCGGTGATCTCGCGACGCGCCGCCTCCACGTGCGCCGGGTCGTCGCTGTCGGCGGCGCCGCGCGCGCGCAGCCGCGCCACCTCCACCTCCAGCTCCTGATTCCTGCAACACGACCGACCAGAATCAACATCGCAGGTTTGCAACACACAAGGTGTCTCATTTCACAACTCCGTTTGATTCTCAAGCAGTGCTCTAAAGTCCACTTTGAGCTGTTGCGTATTTAGACTCTACCTCTGCAAGACAAACGTTTGTTTGCACAGAAGTTTGTCATACACTGGGTGCAACATGCACTGTTTCACGTTGTGAATCGATCACGTTCTACGTCACCCAGTTGACGCAATGCCCGCTGATTCCCATCGGGAGCTGACGCACGCAGCGTGCTGTGCGTACCTGACGTCAAACTTGTAGCGCGTCTGCGTCTCGAGCGTCAGCGCGTCCTGCGTCTTTTTGAGCGACGTCGTCGCGTCGCGCAGCTTCCCCTCCAGTGTCAACACCTGAGCAAAACGGACAATCACCACACGTGAAGTTTGCAACATCTGCCAACCCTGGTGAAAATCACGAGAACGCACGCGCGCAGAGGATCATCTGAGCTGGAGGTTTGTCCCCACCGTTTTGTTGAAGACCCGGTCGAGAGGCAGGATCATCCTTTCAACCTGAGTCGCACTCTTCTCCTTCATCCTCACCACAACACACACACGCACACACACACACACACACACACACACACACCACAAACACAAAGAGACGGACACACACACATACAGACGCGCACACACACACACACACAATCACACACATACACACACGCACCTCCTCCTGCAGCTTGAGGTTGTCTCGGTTGCGCAGCGCCAGGTTCTCACGCGCCGTCTCCAGGTCAACGGACAGTTGCTGCGCCTGTTGGATCAGCTTCGTGCGCTCGCTCTCGTACGTCTCCCTGACAACCAGAACCACCGACGCTCAGCAACCGTGTATCACGCACATTGTTTGCGTGAAAGGGACATCAAAAGAATGGGTGCGCCACAGGTTGAACATAAATTTCCCTTTGTTTTCAATGGGCCCAAAAAAGAACACAAAACGAACGCAAATTTTAGAGCGTGCACTTTTGTGAGTGCACAAAAAGGAAGATTGTTAAGCACGCACAATGTCTGATTCTCCGTGGATGGAACACACGTTGACTTTGCGACACAGGCCCCATGCTGCGCCCTGCCTGATGCACATCGCGACTGCGCAAAGACAAGGGTGTGGAAAGACGCGACAGCAACACTCACATCTGCTGTTTGTTGTCGAGCGCGAGACGCTTGTTCTTCCCGTCCAGATTCTGCTTCTGCGTCTCCAGTTGACTCTTCAGACTCACAACCTCGTCCTGCGGAAAGAACAACACACGTCTGTTGATTTGTCCTGAAACGCCAATGCGTCAGTGAGAGTCGGGCCTGCAGATGGCGGCAACAGTTTTTGGCGAGTTTTTCGACTCAGGAAAACGCCCAGAAAACGACAAGAGCGATCAGAGTATTTTCACCATTTCTCCTGCCAGACTTTCCTCCAAGATAAAAAGTTTGCAGTCCAAGAATCTATTGCGCCAAATGCGACAGAGCGTACACAGTCCGGCTCCCTCACCCTGAGCTCGTCCACGTGGTTCTGCAGCGCGCTCGTATTGATCCCGTCCTGCTGCGACGCCGACGCCGCGTTGCGCGTCTGTTTGGCGTCGCGTCGCGCGCGCGCGGTGCGGTCGCGCTCCACCTGCAGCGTCGCGTCCGTCTCGGCGACGCGCGCCTGGAGATCCGCCACCTGCGACTCCGCGTGCGCCTGTCGTGAGCGAGACAAACACACGTGTCACTGGGAGACAGACACGCAAACGTACACGTCAAGTCACATTGCGACCTTCACTGCACAAGTCTTCGCTGAACGTGACGTTATAATTTTAGCGAAAACTGACGTTGACTCTGTCTTGTGATGTCCTTGCTTTATTTGCCTATCGGACGCTGAATCGTCGCTTGCAACACACCCAACATCACATCCCCCAACCATCTCGCGAACGGCGACAACGCTTTGGCACCTGATGCAACCCGACCCTCACACGCACCTTGCTCCGCCGGAGCTCGTCGAGCTGCGCCTGGCTCGTCTCTGCGCGCTGCTCCGCGAGCCGCCGGTTGGTCGCCTCGGCGTGCAGCTGCGTCTTGAGCTCGTCGACGCTGCGCTCCTGGTCGCGCTGCGTCCGGAACAGAGACTCCTTCGTCTCCGTCACCGCCGACAGCGTCGCCTGCGTCGTGCGCGCGCTCGAGATGGCCTGCGAGGTCAAGAGTCAGGGTCAAGATCCTCGGTCAAGAGTCAAGGTCAAGAATGAGGGTCAGGAGTCAGTCGAGATCCAGGGGCTGAGATTTAGAATCAGGATTCAGGATAAATCATGAGTCAGGGTCAACATTCAGGCAGAATTCAGAACCACGTTCCCTGACCTTTCACACAATGTGTTTTCTTGTGCAGAAACACAGCGTGCCCTCCAAATCTGTCTGGTGACCTCGCTTGGGCTTGTTTCACACTGAATGCGCCCCCCCCCCCCCCCGTTCGTGACGTCCCTGTTTCGCGTCCGGCTCCCTCACCTTGTTGAGCTGCTCCTGCAGGTCGCTCCTCTCGAGGCTGTGCTTCTGCTTTTCCTGCTCGGCGCTGCGCCTCAGCTCCTGCACCTCTTCGCCGTGCTTCTCCCGCTGCGCGCGCAGCTGCTCCTTCAGCGACTCGGTCGAGCTGCGCGCGCGCTCCGCGTCCTCCGTCAGGTGGCGCTCCGCCTCCCGCAGACGCGCGTTCTCGCCCTGAAGTCTCACTAGGCTCCGCTTCGCCTCCAACAGACCTATCTCGGCCTTCTGGACTTTACCCTCCGCCTCGTATCGGGCTCTGTGAAGAAACGAGAGGATTCCACTGTGAGACCAGCGTCACACACTGGGTGCGTCATGCTATGTAAACCCACCGTGTGCAGGTCGATGGGCGTTGTGTCTGAAGTCGACACAAGACCCATTGTCTTTGGTGCGCAAACACACAACGCAACGACTGCAAAGCAGCTCTGATTAACACTGATATCTGCAGAGGCCTACGAGAACCTCTTTCGTCGCTGTGTCCTTGTTCCCAATCCATTTTGAGGCGTTTCATTTGAGCTGCCGCCATGGCAACAAGAAACAATGGAAGACCAAAATGTCGCACAAACATCTGACCCGAAGATAAAACCAAGCCTCCCACTTCCAGGCAACTTCAATACGTTCACGTTCTCACTCCCAAGGCACCGACAGAAAATCTATGGCTGTTAAACATGGCTGTGCGTCGCTGTTTACGTTGTTCCCACGCGGCGTCTCGACGCTGGAGACGCGGCTCACAACGATCAATAGGAAACTGCGAGCCTTGCGTGCACAGAGTTCAATTCCGCAGACACGAGAAATGAATATCGCAATTTGTATTCAAAGAAGTTCATATCGAATTTAAAATGAAAAACAATTCTTTTTCCACTTGCACGCACAGGAGCGGCCAACTCTTGAGAAAGAGAAACAATGTCTGAATCGAGCTCAACGGATTCGACATCTTTGCCTTGCGAGCTACGTGGAACTTACACACATTGCCAGACAAAAGTGATTGAAGCTTCACCGGGTCATCAGAAGTCTCACGTTCAGTTTTCAGCAAAATGAAATTTACACAAAAGCCGACCCACTGTCCACAACTTAAGTTTCTGTGCATCGACCATGGCAACTACAAACGCGTTGTTCAACAAGGTCAATTCTTCCGACACCGGATGTCCATTTTCACTGATCATCACCCCATCAGGTCACACTGAGATTTGTGCGGCATCACAGAGCTTGGTCACTACGGGTACGGAAACCATGGCAACAGTAACCATAGCGTTACTCACTTGGCCTCGTGCTCGGCGGTGGCTGAGGACCGAACCCGAACCTCGAGCTCCGCCTCCTTGTGCCGCAGCTGCGATTTCGTCGCCTCCAACTCGTCTCTGTGGAGAAGACGCCCGAGTCAGAATCTCACATTGAAGCTGGATTCATACTTGATGTGCCATGCGATAAGAGTTGGAACAAGTCAGGAGCCATGTGTCATACGAACAGAGCTGTGCAAGCCAGCCTCACGCACAATGGAACAAACTACAACGTGCAACCCTGTTCACTTGCAACCCAAAAGAAACAGGGTTTGCTGTACAAAAGTGTCAGTCCCACAAAGTGGCCGCATTGGGCACTGAAAATTTTCATTGCCTTGTATCAAGGTTGGTGCATGCGCACTCACTTGAGGGCGGTGACGCGCTCCTCGAGCGCCTGTTTCTCCCGCACGAGGTCGCTGCGCTCCCCCTGGTGGCGGCGCTGCGCAGCGGCGTCCGTCTCGTCCGTGTCGCGGCGCTGCTGTAGCTGCGCAATCACGTGCTCCCGCTCCGAGAGCCTCGCGCTCAGGTCCTGCACGTCTGGAGACAGAGACGCGCGACATGGGGGGACAGGATTTCTGTTTTTGATGATTTGCACCGTGTACCGGTCGACACCAAGCACAATAGGCATATAGAACATTTTCCTGTGTACAGCACTTTCACCATGAAAATGGTGTTCAATTCTATTCATATTTGGTCCTTAGATTTGCTCTTGGTCAAGGATGAGGAGCCAAGAAGGAATATGATCAAATCAATCTTCCAAGAATATTTTAAATTGTGTTCTATTTTGCACTTGTCTGGTAATGTTGACCTTTGTGCTTGTCTGAATGACCCCAGGTTACTGATGAAAATCACGAGAGCTCCATGATTCAAGAATGGCTCGCACTCGCACTGTTCACATGTCAATACATGGATGCGTCAACAAAACAAACACGTCATGGGTGGCAGCCAATAAACACCATTCTTCGCATGAAAATGTACCCCAGTGCTTTTGCGCGTTCTATTTTGCGGCCAGGGACGTCAAGTGAGTGCTGGTCTGATTATTCCCGAGGTGCTGGTCCGTAACAAAGCGCGCACGTACCCTGGCAGAGCGCGCCCTTGTCCTGCTGGGTCTGCTTGAGCTCTGATTGGTTCTCAGCGAGATGCGCGCGCAGCGACTCCGCCTCCGCCTCCTGCTGCTTCTTCGTCTTCTCCATCCTGTCAATCACGTCCTCCTGACCCCCAATCTGCTCCTGAAAATTGAAGGCAAGCACAATCAATGCAGGAAAGAAAAGGCCTGTCGCGGTCAACAGCGCAAACCCTTGCCCCCCCCCCTGCTGCCCGCCCCCCCTGCCCCTCTGCGCACTCCGCCTCACCTTCAGCGCGTCGACGGCGCGTCGCTCTCCCTGCAGCGCCGTCGCCATCTGGAGGAACTCGCGTTTGAAGACGTCGACGTGACGCGCGGCGGCCGCCATCTCCTCGCGCAGTAGCGCGCGTCGCGGAGGCGTCCCGTCCGCGCGCAGCTACAGCGGGGGGAAACAGTCTCAGGATGAGCACGGCACCAAACACGACTCATAGCACAGAGAAAATGAGAGAGAATCATGCACAAGTCACAATTTCTCTCACGCCCATTTCACTGTTTTATTTCCTGAGTTTTCCCAGAATGAACCTCCCTGAGACCCTCAACGCTTCACCGGAATAGGATAGGAGCATTCATGACTCTCTGGGCTGCCACTGGCACTACTATTAGGGGAGGACTGGCATTACTCACGGAGGTGGGGCTGGAATTACTTACTGGGATGGGGCCACTCACTGGGGTAGGGCACTCACCGGGGTGGGGCTGGCACTACTCACTGGGGTGGGGCTGCGCGTCTCGAGGCGCTGGTTCAGCTCGCTCGCCCCGGTCACGGCGCACAGCCCGAGCAGGTCGCGGTTCAGCGCCGCCACGTCCTCGACGAGCTCCCGCTCCTCCTCGGCCGCGACGCCGCGTCGCACGTCGCGCGTCTCCGCCTCCAGCGTCGCGACGCGCGTCTCCTTCAGGTGCAGCTCGTGCTCCGCGTCGCGCAGGCGCAAAGCCTGCGTCTCCACCTGCCAATCAGGGCCCGCTCAATAACAAGAACACGTGACGGTGTTTCCACGCGTCCCTCAGGGTCAACGTAGACGCTAAAATGGCGCGTGTTGAAAGCCCAATTCTGCCTCTTTCTCTCCAAGCTCGTACAGAATCAGTCTTCGACAAACAGCACTTTTTCCCTCACGTGATTTTTGGATTTCTTGACTTTCTTTTCAGGATCATGATCATTCACCGGTGCAATTTCTTCAGGTTTCTCACCTTGGCCTGTAGTTCGCTGATCTCCCGGTTCTTCCGCTCGATCGGCCCCTTCTCCTGCAACGCGGATTCCACCGACGCCGCAGCCTCCTTCACCTGCAGAAGATGTTATTGATACGTGCGAGTCTCACAGTGGAAACGTCCCGAGGTTCGCAATTATTTTCCTCAGAACTCAAAAGTCAGTGAACCGAAACCTCCAGACACTGTCTTCCAATATCACAAACTTTGTAACAATTGGGTCGCATTTGAATCAATGAGCTTTTGGCTCAAGACAATTTTTGTCACGGTTGGCTTAATGGACCCAACGACATTCCCAGCACCCATGGACTTGAGCAGGCGCACACACGCTGCATCTCGCCTCCGGTGTGACGAGGCTTGAAGCCCCACTGCGGACACCCCCGGTGTGACGAGGCCTGCAGCTCCCCAGCCTGCGCACCTTGTGGGCGAGGTCGGACGTGATCTGCTGCACGTCGTCCCTGCTGCGCACGTGTTCCTCCTTCACCAGCTCCACGCGCCGCGTCAGAGCCTCGATCTCAGCCTTCTGCTGCCTGGAAACAGCGAGACGGTCTCCATGACGACGGTTTCCGTGACTGTCGCCACTTTCGAGCAAATCACAACTTCAGTCTTTCTTTGTCACAAACTTCAAAACAGTGGCAGCACCCTGAGCGCAACCCACAGTTCGTGGATTTCCGCACACAACAAAGTTGTTCACCTTTCACAGAGGCAAAGCCCAGTTCCACAATGGACGCGCCAGGAAAGTGTGTGCAATGCCCATGGAGAATCTCCACGCGTGTACTCACGCGTCACATGGAACCTGCTTGTTGAGGCAACGTGTACCCGAGTGGCCCCGGCCTCCCTCCCTCGCCCGGCCCGCGGGACTCACTCGACGGTGTCGGAGAGCAGCTCCACCTCCCGGTCCCGCGCCTCCAGCAGCCGCTGCGCCGTCCCCAGCTCCACCGCCAGCTGCTTCCCCTCCGCGCTCATGCCCGGGTACCTGGCAACGAGCATGGATACCTGGCAACGGCCACACGAACCAAGCAACGGACACGGGAACCCAGCACCTGCATAGGATACAGTGATTCTGTCCCCAGGCTTCTCACAACGTGCTTTACAACAGCAACGCACTAACATAGACTCAGATCAAAAGGATCTCTACTTCTACACTCACACAGCTAGAACCAGGAAATCTGGCACACATACACCGACGTCCGGCTGTGTTTGACAGACGGGTGGCTCACCTGGTCTCGTACTCGCGGGCGGGCTGCGGCGGGCGGTCTGCCCTCAGCGTCGCGACGCCGTCCCGCAGCGCCGCCCCGTGGCTGCGCACGTCCTCCTCCAGGTGGCGCTTCTCTTGCCGCAGCGCCTCCCGCTCCTCCGCGCATACCTGAGACAATAGAGGGCGTGGGATGCGCCTTTCTTGCGTATGATGCGTCCTCCAGTGCGTTGTTGTGCAAGTCAGCGAGTGACGTGACAACTTGCGCAACAACGCAACGGAGTACACATTCCGATCAAACCCATCCACCCACACACACCCAAAAATAAAGAAGAAAGGGCTGCGTTGTGGGGCGATGAAAGATACACTGTCTGCATGGACAGTCCAACAATGCGAAAAAGGTCTGAGGCCATCCAGAACTCAATACACAACCTTTCCAATCGTCGCTTTCGCCAATCACTTCAGCATTTGTTGGCTCCCCCCTCCCATCCCAACCCCGCACCCCATAATAACTTACGTGGAGCTGCTGCTCGGTCTCGATCTTGTCGGCCGTCGCCTGACACAGCAGCGCGCGCTCATTGGTCAGTTCCTGGTGCAGTTGACGGAGCTGGCCGAGCAGTGCCGAGTTCTCTCGAACCACCTCGTCCAGGCCCGCCTGCAGCCGCTGCAATCAGAAGAGCAACAGTTTTACTGTTGTGTTCATTTTGGTCGGGTAAATCAAAACACAACAATGTTAGATCTATACGTGTGTGTCACAAAATGACGGTGGACAGAACTGGACAACAGCAACGATCCCGAGTCTCCGTGGTGACGTCAATCTCTACGATGTCTTCCCGTTTGTCACGGCGAACACAAGCACAATTTGCAAGTTGTTGCCCGTTGTTTTGTGCACACAACAATCAGTCGGTGAGAAACGGAAAACTTTGTCTCACTCACAAACACATCCTGCTCCACCGATTCCTTCTCCAGCACCAGCAGCTCTGCGGTTCGCCGCGCCTCCTCCAATGAGTCGGCGGCGAGCTGCGCCTCCGCGCGGAGCCGGGCGCGTCCCGCCGCGACCCCTCCACCTCCGCCGGCCACGGGACACGCGCCCCGCCCCGGGGTCCCATCTCTCTCCTGCTCCAGCCGCGCCAGTTTCTGCAGATCCACTTCCTGGTGCTTCAGCTGAAAGAATACGAGGATAATTATGCACCGTTTCCACTCTGAAATCTCGTGCCCTGAAGTCAAGCAAATGATCACGCAAACATGCAACACACACACACACGCACGCACGCACGCACACACACACACACACACAGTGTGAACACGTCTTCCCCGACTGACCTTGTATGCGATGCGGGAGAGCTCCTCATTGGCGGCGTCCAGGTTGTCGCGCATGGCGGTGCGCTCGGCGTCACGACGCCGTCGCTGACGTTCCGCGTCGTCCGCGACGCGCTCCTTCTGACGTAGCTGCGTCTGGAGCTGCTCCAACTGAAACGATACATGGTTTTACGATAACGGGTGCAATGGAGATGCGGTGGTGTGGACTCGTGGGTTCAGTTTTCCCTTTTCCACAGCGCCCACTCAATACTGCAGCTTGTACTGGACAAGACCCAGGACAAGACCAACGACTCGATCTCAAACCCGGTTGCCTCAACAAAGCACCTTCCACAAGCAGAAGTCACGTGAAGCGACCAACAGGTGTTTCTTTTGGAGCACGCCCAAGAGTAAATCGAACACAAACAAATTGAGAACTTCTGTTTCTCACAGCAGGCGACACGTAAGTCACTGTCAGTTGCACATGTTACACCACGCAAAAGGCGCTGCAAAATTCGCCAGGACCAAGTGAACCGGATCAGTGTTGCAGACAACGAATTTCCAAAAACAAGTTTGCAGAGGTTGCAGAACATCAAGCTGATATTACATCGCAATTTAGCTGCTGTAGCGTTGCATTTTTGAAAAGGTTATCCGCCTCTGGTGCGTAATCCTCGACGAACCCACTGCTGCCGCTCGCGCCGTCAGGGTTTTGTCCGAACACCCAGGCGCTGGAGCCTAGCCTCAGGTCAGACTGCTCAGATTCCAGCGCCTCCCCCCAGATGGCGTCAGCGTCACTGTGCTCAGACCAACGTTCGTCGTCACTGAGTATCTCCTCGATGGAATAGAGCAGAGTGGGGTCGGCTCCGTATCTGCGCACCAGTTCCTTGATGGCACCCAAGTCCGGGTCACCTCGGTTCCGTCTTCTTCTCCAATGGTGTGCGGAGAGTTTCTCAGATCCCATCTCTCACACGTCTGTGTTTCCTTTTCCTTCAGCGAGTATCCACCACAGTTCCACCACAGTATCCACCACAATGCGCAAATATCTCATTGAGAGATTCCAATCACAAAGCTGTTGTCATTGTGAGTGAACACCGCGTGCGACTTGCGAGATTCCAGCCACAGTACTCAGAATTCACTGGCTTCGCAAGCAAGACACCGAAGGAGCCTGAACTGTCAATCCATCTTCTGAGATCTGAAATCCTGATTTTTTCGCATTGAACGCAATTGTCATTTCCGGGTACAAGTGCCGAACACACGTTTCTGTCACACTCGCATCTGCTTTCAATTGTGAAGCAAACAAGTGGCGGAATGTGTGTTTTTCTCAAACGTGCGTATTGATTTCAACCCGTCCAATAACGAACGCATCGCGAGCAGATGTTTCGCATCTGACCCGATTGTTCTTTCCAGCTTCAATCGATCGAAGATAAACAAGAGGAAAGTGAACCAGCCCGTCAGCAACGTGACTGGAGACGCACACGAGCAAATGACCGTGACGGCGACGGCCAGCGCCCCTTTCTGCGCATAAAGAACATGATGGGCGCACGCACGCACACACACACACACACACACACACACACACACACACACACACACACACACACACCAGCGCTTATCACCACCAGCTGCAGGACAGAATGTCACAAACACGCGCGCACATACACACACACACACACGCACACACACGTCACCATCAGCCGCAGGGCAGGGTGTCAGTTGATGTGCACGGAGGCCCAACAAACGGCGCATCCCGTGTGGAGGGACTCTCTTCAGTGAATTTTAGGAACGTGACTCTGCACAAATCGAACCTTGTGGTCACACGCACGCACACACACACACACACACACACACACACACACACACACACACACACACACACACACACACACAAGTGAGTTGCACCACCCCTCCAGCGCACCCACT
>JAAUXT010151518.1_pt1 | contig 18061 bp, 17 predicted proteins | sample 7278171 | NCBI WGS metagenome assembly JAAUXT01 (sample SAMN14350112, study PRJNA611818) | marine sediment metagenome | isolation source: surface marine sediment (1.8m) | place: French Polynesia: Moorea | collected 2018-08
CCTCATTTGCATAACAAAAGAAATGACCATTATTTTCCTTTGTTCCCACTATGGGGCACTTGGCCTCTGGACCAATCAGAGGGCTGGATTTTGAATTCTAGACCAATCAGAAGCGTTCCCGCCCTCATTATCTCTGCCCCATAGTGGGGGGCTCTTCTCTAGTCTCTCGTGTCTTTTCTCAAAGGAGAAGCGAACCAAATTGGACGAGACGCAGCTGCAATGGCTCCGTTGGAAGAATTGTGAGCCTGAAGAAGTGTCAGTCCGCCTCACAAGCGCACTGCCCCAAGTCTCCATTGTCACGGGTCTGAGCCGTGTCCCCTGCAAAGGCATTATTGCGTGAAGCTGCATGGGACTGAAGGTATTGTCACATGTGATTGGGGGCGGGTCACTGTTGTTGCAGGGACGCATTATTGAAGGCGGTGCTGCAGGAATATTGCCCAATTATTGACAAGTGGGTGTCTGCGGCTTCCCTTTGCGAGCTTAGTTTTCTTTCATATGCAATTCTTGGATTATCATCTGAGACGAAAACAGTTCTATGAAGGAAGCAGTTGTGTTGTTGTGTGCTGGAAGGGGACACAAGGCAGGACTTAGGGACAAACACTTTTTGATATTAGAAGGAACAATCTTCACCTGAAGAGAATTGCTCTTTGGCGAACAAAAGAGTCAATTCCACACTGGATTTTTCTGACGGATTTTGTTTTCGGTGACAAGGAGGCTACCTGTCTGCACACATTTTCTGAAGCGGTGATTTTGCTGAAAACTGAGCGGGCCATGCTTGGTCACATCCGGCACATCTACGGCATGGCGGACTGACCTGTTTTCGCGAACTCGGTCGATTCGCGTGTGGATCCGGGCGCTGTGTGTGTCACATGCGCCGGAACACGGTTCCTCCATTGAGCCAAGTCAATTCCAATCACGACAGCGTCGTCAGAGACAAGCGACACAGCTCCGAGCGAAGGGAAGAGCAGAGAGGAGAGGGGACCGCGGAAGAGGCGAAGAGTTGTGTGACTGCATGCGGCCACAAGAGCATCGGAGACTTCGACTGAAACTGGAATAGTCTGTCATAAGTCAGCTCGCCTTGGTTCATGAAAGTGAACGGCAAATCACCTGTGACAAGGTTTTCACCTGAACGCATCGGATAGATCTGTTGTGTGGAGCGTCGGGTGCACGGAGTGACCCGGAGTCTCACACAAACCGGATGACATCTCAAGTCTCGGCCATTTATCACACGGATTGAAAAGGGCAAATGGACAGAAAATGGACAAGAGAAAGAGAAACTGCTGAAGTCAATGGATTAACCCGGCTCCATTGAGGCAGCTGGCGCGGCATTGTTCCTCCCATTGTCTCAGTGACAGATTTACGTTTTGAACGGAGGAGGTTCCTGTCTGTGCAATGAACGGTGAAATGCGCTGTTTGTCTTCAGCTGCGAGTCACTGCCCCGCACTCGTGCGACTTCAACACCCACAGCTTTTTTTGCTGCCAGATTGACGCTGAAAGTGGAAATTGGCAATTGAAGAGATTTTGAACACAAAACCATTTTGCACAATATCATTGGCTTTTCGAGTGCACTTTCCGTGACACATTTGACCCACTAATCCGAGATGGACAATATTGCGCGACGAGGATTAACCGTTCAACGAGGGGTGAGATTGTGAGTGTTATTGTTCACCCCGCTGCCACTGTTTGAACTGAGAATTATGAGCTGAGATCCAGCGGCAGCAGCAACCAACGAATCACATTTTAACGTTTCGTTGGAAATCATGGCACCTGCATGAACTTGCCACGAAAATAGTCAGTGAGTGACGCTCAACTCAAAGAGAAGACAATTTCGGCAGGAAATTGGAAGAGATTGTCATCCGCGTGAAGACACCACAAAAGAAGAGGAGAAGATGCCGTACGGAATTGCGGAGTCTCTCATCGTCATCGGACAGGTACGAGTTGAGTTGCGTCTGAAAGAAGCTGCGGTTGCATTGTTGTGTTGTGTGTGTGTGTGTGGGGGGGGGGGTGTCACATGAAACAAGAAAAAATCACTTTGCACGTGCATTGTGACGTCCAACATCCGGAACCACTTCGCCCAAGATGTTCTCTCTCTCCTGCTTGCAACGACAAAAATTGTTGCGGCGTGGCCACTGCAGCTGCAAAGAAGCAAGACCAAACCAAACGAATTTTAGCCTGCAGGTAAAGAAATACTCGTAGGCGCACGTCACCACGGCATTGCAATGCAGTGAAAGTTTGGAACCTTTTCACCATTCCTGTGTGAGTGTGAGATCGTGGTTTTTGAATTCCTATTTCCATCTCTCCCTACAGTGAGGAAAATTAAAGACTTGCACTCCGAAAGGGTGTCAAAACGTGTAAGTGTTGAGCATGGGGACAATTTCACGGGTTTTTGAACGTGTTGACGCTGAAAAATGATCTGGCAGTTTGACAATGGCTCGGGTGTCTTCCTTGACAGGTGCTCATCTATTAAAAACGGGTTGAATTTTTACACATTGTGTTGCACAATTGCGATGTGGGGAATCATACTGGTGCACTGTGGGTCGTTCATTTTCAGTGATGTACGATAAATTGCGATTTTGATACATTGCATATCTTTAATTTCACGCTTGGTGCAATTTCTCGGTGTGTCTGACTCTAAGATCCAGAGAGCGTCGAAATGTTGAGCCCAGAAGCCAACGTGAAGAACTCGTTTGTTCACTAGTATCTTCATTGCTCAAAAAGTCTCTTCACAAGACTTGTGCGCGTTTCCTCACGCACCACGGTGGAAAGGTTGCCCAGATTTCCTGTGCAAAAGTGATCAATTTGGAGTCTAGAAGACCTGGCATTGTCCTCACAAGCCAAAAGTATCATCCTGCATGTGTCTGCAGGATACAGCTCTTGACCTCCAGTGCGCGATGTGAGCGTCCTTCCCTTTCAAGGGCTCGTGGGGTCCGTTCCTTCCGTGGAATTCAAACAGGTGCGACGCGTTCCATGAACACGAAACAGAAAAATCACTGCGTTCAGTTCAACATCAAGAGATAGCTTTGGCCAGCATTGGAGTTCGTTTACGCGTCCAGCAACAGCAGAACAACTTTGCAAACCGTGCAAGAAAATTTGGGATGTATGCTCCTGTGAAACAGAACTCTGACCGACGAGACAAAACTCACATCTCGACAAAGGTAGAGTGTGTACGCACGTTCGTCACTTCGTGGAAATACTCGTAGTTGCCAGCTCTCGCATTCTGGCAAATACGTGAAATGTTTGGCTTTGGGATTCAGCGTCAAATTGGATACTTTCGAGAGGTGCTCCAAATGTGGAAGAATACACCTCAAATGTTTAACTATTGGATGAAGACGCCGGTCTCTTATCAGTCCATCAGCTGAGGCAGAGACTCGCTGCTTTTTGCGCTGGTTGCGGTTGAGACTCACTCGAGACGCCTCTTCGACGCTTTGGACCTGTAAGGTCGTCTTTTGTGAGTTCTCCCATTTCTGTCACTCATCCGCTCTTTTTGGCCAAAGAAAGAAATCTTCAAGAACCCCACTTAAGTGATGAAAATTGAATTTCCAAAGGAGAAAGGCAAACAGTTGGGTTTGCGTAAAGAGTCATTTTCAGGAGGAAATAATCATCAAGGCGGGAACTCGACGGGCGTTTCAGATTTCTTCAACCGAAAAGTGAGACTTCATTTTGGATTTCAACTGAGGAATGTATCGAGTCCTTGCGGTGTCGGCTCTATGTGCATCGGCAGAGTTTTCAGGCCTGGTGGGAGATGGGTTCACCTCCCCTCGCTGGGAGGTCATTGTGATGCTCATGTCTGTGGCTTGTGATAGAGAAACATTCACACCTTTTTCACGGCCAAATGTGTCATTCACCCAATTCTGACTTTGTGTGGTTTCACAAGACTTTATGATTGTGAGAGGAAACCAAGACCAGAAAGTACGAAATCAAACCTGCACGAAACAGACTGACACACATACCGGACACGCGCAAAGGTTTAATGTTGTGCAGTTTGAATGTCAATTGAACCTTCTCTTGTTGTTCAGCTGCAGACAGCTGCGCAATGATGTGATTGTGTTGAAGGGAGACTTTAATGTCAGAACTGAGCTGGGACTGTGTCTTGTTGAGTCACGAAAATTCAAGCTGAAAGAGCTCATAGAAAAAAAGATTGACGGGTAGAAAGCACAACCACGTAGAGTCTACGTGCCCGACTGCGTAAGATCAGCGTGACTGTGACGTTTTCAAAGGTCTGATATGTGGAGCTTCTTGCATTCCCTCCGTAGTAACTGCGGGGACATTGTGAATGAATCAGCGGACAGTCGCGACACCTGGCGACTCGCCAATGTTCCAGGGTTCAATCGGCTGGACGAGATGCTTGGATCAGAGGAGCCGTATCAAACCCAGAATGATCCTGAATTTGATCAGAGGAACCCAACTCATTGAATTGATTTTCGCCCTTGAATGCGCTTCAATTTTGAGTTACAGAACGTGTCCATCACACCTGTTTTCGAAAACGTTGCATTTGGAGCAAATGTACGTGTGTGATGTTGCGTGACGCATATCTATCTCAAAACTCAGTGGGCATCAATGTAATTTGGGGTCTGTTGAGACAAAGCGCAGAGGCCGTTGTGTCACGCAATTTGCAAAATGCTGGTCACTCTGAGCTGCTGTCTCTTTTTGAATCGTAAGCCATCCTCGCGCACATTTGCGTCGACATCTGCCTCGTCCGCCATTGTGCACTTGTCCGTGCGAAAAGGAAAGCCCCGTGATTTATGGAATTGTTCTCCACTGTTTGGTGAAAAGAAACGATGGGGGAGTTCAAAGATACCCAGGTGCTCGTCGTAACAAGGGCTATTCTTTCTTTGTCGTCTCAAAGCACCAGAACAGAAAAGCAGGAGCCAGAATCACCTGCAACGGCAAAAGCTGCGTCACAGGCAACAACACATGTGCAGAGTGCCGTGTCCATGTTCACACAGTTGTGTTTCTGAGGAGAAGTTTTGACGAGGTTGTGTTCGCAGGCAAACAGAAAAACATCACTCAGGTCCAATCGCTTGAACTTCTCAAAAAGCACGTCTGTAGGTTCCTGAATCATGCGATATAATCTTCATACTGTTGGAGCCTGGTCCTGCCCGACAAATTCTTGTGTGAACACTCAAATGACTGGATTAGAAGCACGTTTCAGTCGTGTGTGAAATATGACACGTTTAGCCTGCCCTTGTTGACGAGGAATGGCTGAAATCAGAGTCCGTGTGTCCTGGTGGATGCCCTGAGATTTCCCAGTTTCAATGAGCCCAAGGGATTCACGCTCAAGGAAGTGTGGGACTCACGCGACAAGGTGCTGTAAGAACTTCGGCGCTGCGCAAGAACAACAACCAGTTACACACCCAGCGACCACACAAATCTTGGGAACATTTTGTATCTGGGTCTTGTGACCAAAGACTTGGCCATCACAGAAGAACCTTGTCACTGACCTAATTCAAGAGGGAGTACGACCCACAAGAGCTGGGCCAGTATTTGCACGGGCACCACAAAGAACAAAGGACAGGCGATGCTGAACACAGACCTTGAATCAAAACCAAAAAATGATGTGACCCGAGAAAGTCTCTTCGGTTCTGCCACGGACTGAAGCTGGATTCGTCTGTTTGTCGTTGGCCGTGACCCCTCTCTACGTCTCCTTGATCTGGAGTGTCGCGCACGTGCGCGTCTTCGCGTCGCGTGCGCGCGCGCGCGATGAATACGACACCACCGAGCGACGCGCGCGTGTCGCTCCTCACGACGCCAAGAGGCACTCAAAACGGAGCGCCAGCTTCGCGCCCGCCTCCCACTCCGGGAAGATTAATTAAATTTGGACAAAAAGTGAAAGTCAATTCTGATCACTTGAAATTCGCTTTGTTAGATCTTCTGAGTTGATAGAAGTGTGAGAACCCAGGATTGGTCACAATCTCCATTCATTCGCGAGCATTGCGGAAACTGACTTCAAATTTGTGACAGAATCCCAAGATCAAGTGAAGGACGCACTTGTCGTCCTCTCTGCGAGAACCAAAAGAAGGGTGCGTTCTCGTGGCTTGTTGTGCAGGGACGATGGGGTGCGTAGAAGTGCGACTTGGGTGTGGTATTCATTCTTGTTGACTTGGAACAGTCAACAAGGAGTTGACTTGAAGTTGTGACAAAATGTTCCGCTTGGAGATGTGGAACAAACTCAAAATGTTGGCAAAAAAGGGTCTGTGAATACCTGATAGTTTCGCCTTCAAACTGGACTTTTTTCTTTGTTCGTTTTGTACTGAACTTGCTGTTTCTTTCTCTGTCATTCCAGGTAAGTGGCTTTCACATTCGAGTGCTGACACTTGATCACGGACTATCAGTTTGTGAGGTCACAAAACCAAGGTAAGAGGTTCTGCAGACGAAGTTCTCAACCTGGGCTCTTTCCTTGTATTTGTCATTCCCGAGGAAATGTTGCGTCACCAGCCGCTAATTCGTACCTCAGAATCGATATGCTAACCTGATCAAATTGTACCCTTCACTGTCAAACTATCGTCAACATTTGCCCACACATGTTGCACCTACGAGAGGAGTACGGCCTCAAGACATTGGTATCTGCCCATTTGTGAGATCCCAATATCTGAGGGCAAATTTTCATTGCAATGGTGATGAGTAACAGAGATCTGGAGAGACAGGTAATGCTGCCCACTGCCACTGGAGTCCCTCCCAGGTTGAGCCAAGTAAAACTACTCAAGATAAGCATCAAAGGCCTGGAAACTGGGCGGTAGAGTCGGCCGCTTTGATCTCTGAGATCCAGGTGAAAGGCGCCTTTCGCCCAAGTGCTGTGTAAAAGTGACGGTGCGAAGAACAAAACAGACAGCAATGCAGTTTCTTACCGATCCGGATTGCTGCTTGGTGCATCGTGGGCAACCAATTCCAACTGAACAGACAAAATTCGGTCGGTCTGCGTTGAACGCAACTCGGTCAATTTGCGAAATTGAGCTCAAATTGAAACATGATTTAAGGTCTTGTGCAATTTATTTGGTGATCTTTACCTCCAGGGGTTTGTTCCATTGAAAAATTACACTGGCAAATGTGCACCCGACCCAAGGGACAGACAGTCCCGTGCTGTCAAACAGAAAAGAACAGAACAGATCAAGACTGCTTTTCTCTGTCTCCCTTCTTTCCTTTCTCCTCCGCTTGCAGAAGAAAAGAGTCCTGTAGTTTCGGCAACCCTATCTTCCTCTCACCCCGAAGTTGCCAAATTTGACAGAAAAGAACACGACCATGTTTGTGTTGTTTGAAAAATCTTCGAGAGCTTTGCAGTGGGCAGGGTGGGGTGGGGTCCCCACAGTGAATTAAAATGGAACAAGTCTCCCACCAGTTGGTTTCGCAACTAACGTTCGGCCCCGCCTTTGTCAGGTTTCCTCCGCCGCATTTTTTGTCCCTTCCATCTGGCCCCACATTGTAAAGTTTCCTTTAGCCGCATTGAAGCATCAAACCAATGAAATTTTCAATAGGCCACACCTTTTGATGTCCGTGAACACATTTTTATTGCAGCAGGCCTTCTATCGTAGCCGTTGTTGCTTTGATTTCAGTTTGAATGGAGAAAAGTTTCAAGTGGTGTTCGTCTTTGTCTCTGTGCTTGTTATCGATGTTCAGCAAAAAGTTGATCAAATATTAAATCAGGGGAGGGCGTTGACAGCGCCGTCCTGTCAACGGTATTTTCTCTCTTTTTGCAATTCCCTCTTCTTGTTTCCAAAAACTCCAGCAATTGTCTGTTTTCACCGTCGGGCTTCAGTTCGATGGACAAAATTTCAAATTGGCCCAACTCCACCGAATTGCCAGTTTTCAACTTGCCATCTCAATTGCTATCTCAATCCAGATGAAAATGAAGTTGTTATCTGCCGGAGGCCACATGACTCGAAATATGAAACTCAGATTATTAAACATGTTCTGAAAGGATTAAAATTGAAATTAAAAGCTGCGCTGCAAAGTCACGTCACCTCCCTGGATGCGACTCGACGGGCACGTTCGCCTCGCGGGTTCTTCACTGTGAACACAAGCGTGTGGAGAAAGGAATTGCTGGAATTGAAACAGGCAAAAAATTTATGCCACATCCCAATCTCAAACAGTGTTTCCAAACACCATGGCTGTTGGCAAACGAGATATTCTGGTGAACTTGCAGGGTTGAGAGAAACACCTTCAAGGATTGATTCAAATGAGCGAGAAATGACTCAAACTGCAGAGCCTTGGAAACTCTCCTCCACTTGTCAAAATTCGTCAAATGCATTCTGGAACTCATTCCAGCATCAGCATCATCAAAGCTTCACAGGGGATTACAAACTTTTATCCTCGGCGCACACGCACGCGCAATACTCTCCAGATTAAATGTTATCACAGATATTTCCCACCGAGTGCGGCCGTACAATGGATGAGTCACCGCGCCATTCTTTGCTGTTTCAATATATGATTTGTCGGGCTCTGACAATGAATAGATCCTGGACACAATCGGAGACAAAACAATCAAAAGTTCCGTGTTTATTTGCTGTGAGCGAACGTGAATGCATCCTGCCAACCGCAAAATGTGAAAGTTGTGTGCCAATGAAAGCTCGTTCCGTTATGTCACTTTTGGAAATCGGATGCTCAGCGCAAAGCAGGAGATTGAGATATGTCAGCTGCAGTCTTCGTGTTCCATTTGAGAATCTTGACGTCAACTTCTGAGTCCAGTTAAATCAGAGAAACCCGATTTGTGGACACTCAGAGAACAGACCCGGTACTGAGACGCCTTCCATGGTTCCGCTGATGTCGAGCCCTGTGGTCTCTGCTCAGAACAGCACTCACTGGGAGAAGTTTTCACAGGGTACGTGAAATGCACGAAATGCGGAGGCATGCTTGCGTGTGTGTCGTGCCTCTGATACGATTGAGAGATGCGGTTTGTATTGTCGCGTGCTGCACACACTGGATCAGGCCAGGCAGGGACGCTCCACCGTCTATTCCCTGATGTGAGTGCGAAGAGTCACAGAAAATGACTCCGGGCTTCTTCTGCCTGCAACCAAACTTGTGGCTTCACTATGCAGCCATGTCAGTATTTTTAGTATATATTCTGACCATTTCCCCCCAAATCGGAGCGATCTGGATTATTGACCTGATCCCTGTTCAACAAATCCCCAGAACAATTGATGCAGCGAGATTTACAGCGCCGCATTGTGACCGGACCCTCCCCCCCGCGCCTCCTCCAAACACTGACCCGAAAAATCGTGGTGTTCGTGCCATTGCAACACACTCACAACCATTTGGAGCACTTGCTGAACAACGTACCCCGCACAGTGCAGGCCGGACAAAGTTAATGCTCTCCAGTGCATTTTGATGGTACCATATGTCGGATCGATGCGATGTAGTTCAGTGGGAAATTAAATAGAGACATCGCTGTATCTCTGGCGACAAATGTATCATCCGCAGTTTGCCTTGAACAGCGGATTCTTACGTGTGAGGACAACTAACTGCACTGAATTCATTCCATCACTGACCTTTCTTGGTGTTCTCGCAAAAATTGTGAAAATCAGGCTCTTTTTAGAACCTACATCAAAAGCAACACAGAACTCTCAAGTACGTACGAGTGGACAGAACGAAGAAAAACAACATCGCAATGGAGACTTGCATTGTGCTCCACCCCTTCTTTGCGCATCTGGGTCAAAGAGTCCAAAGATGGAAAGGTCCGTTTTGAGCCTTCATCGTGGATGCGAGCGATAGAGCTGAGCAATTGTCATTGGGCAGAGATAAAATGGCTTTGAATAAGGCTGGGATCGAGAGAGCTTCGCATTGTATTTATGCTCGACCATTTTATCCTTGTCCCGTGGCAACTGTAAGACTGTAATTTCTGGTCATTAGCCATGACTCTGTCTGGGTTGCCCCTTTGCTGCTTGTGCCCAGTCCAAGAGAACAGAGCGATCTCTAAACAATGGGAACATTTGCCAGCTCATTTTGTTGATTTTGCGGGTCGAACCAAAACTCTCTCTTTGCGGAAGCCAAAAATGACAAGCAGATCTCAGTTTTGCCGTGATTTGACAGCAGAAATGTACAGAATTGGAACGCAGGCCGAATTTGTGAATCGTGCAGAGGGAGGGAAAGCGAGATGATCTGTCACACACAGAGCTCCTGGGGCCCGCAAGGTGCAGAGTCCCGGACATCTGGGCAACAGATACCATTGATTTCAGATACACAACTTGCATGTTCTACTGTCTGAACAGAGTGAATGTGAATTTGGGACTCGAGCGAACCAATGGTTTTGAATGTCACTGTTTCAATCTTGTAATTGAAAAAGAATGGCTTCCATCATTGATTCAACCCGTTGCAGGTTGTTTGGAAGAGTCCTAAAATGTGCACTCCAGAATTTTTAAGTTGAAAAACTTCGTTCCTCGCAGCGCGAATCCTCAATTCCGCAGCGAATCCGGTGCTGACTCATCGGAGCCTGAGCCCGGATCACTTTGAAGTGATGTGCAGCACTTTGATATCAGCAAGTGGCTTCATTTCCTCGCAGCTCCGTCTGACAGGTGTTTGAAACTTTAAGCTGTTTTACGGCGCAGACCAAACACCCGCTGACGCTGTCCAGCTCCTGCGAAGTTGTGCGCAGGAGGAGGAGAGATTGTTCCTCGAGACGATTGTTGCAGAGCGGTTCTCTGATGCAGTTCCTTCAGTCGGCGCTTTCCTGAACACGTCCGCGGACTTGCTCCAGCTTTTCCATTTGATTCCGTCTGCAACAGCTGTACCTTGGAGACAAAGTTTGCGGAGACTGGACCAATGAAGATACAGGTAGGTGAACAAACTGCCAACAGTCTCTGGAAGGAGGGGGTGTGAGAAATGGAGATCACTGCAAAGCAGAACTTTGAAGGCAGGAGACTGCATTTTGTCACGCATTGTTGCGTTTTGGCAAGAAGTCACTGAATTCCATTTGAATGAAACAAACCATTGCGAGCACGAACAACCAATTGAGCTGCGGACGTGACTTTGAGTGAGATGTCACTGATGGTGCAAGTGTTACTCAAAACAAATACTCGCCGTTACTCAGCAACAATGTTCCTGGCAGGGACACCTCTCAGAGGGGCAGTTCGGAGTCCAGTCGTGTTTGTCCAGCTGCTGCTGCTCTGGTGACTCGGACACTTTTTGGCGAGTGTTTCCTGACTGGGTTTGGATCGCGTCACCTGTGATTTGGTGGATGTAGCGTCCAAACTCAATGAATGGAAACGCTGTGGTCTGTGTTTTTTGGTGAAAGTGGAAAAATCTTTCGCCGAGGCACTGATCAGAAAGTCGGTGACCAGTAAACCTCAGAGAAAAATTTAATCTCACCAATGGCATGACCCAACAACGGTTGCAACAAAGATCAACAGATCAACGTTGCGTATCGGAATTGAATCTCATGCGAAGCAGAACTAAATCACTTGTTACATGAGAAACTTAATGAAAGTGGCTCGTGTCAGGGGGTCATAGATCTTCGGCCCGTCTTGTGGAACATGCACGCTGATGACTTACTCGTAAAAAAATCAACCTCAGCAACTGACAAATTGTCAGAAAATCATTTGAAAACTTGTTTTGTTGATTGTCCAGATGAGTTATCTTTTGAAACAATTTGAACCTGCGTGTTTGCAAACCCATGAATCCTCAGGGTGTCGGAGCTGCGCGGTCCGTCCGTGTTGAGCAGCGTGAGTCACGGGTCTGCTCTGCCCATTCGTCTTGTCGGCCGCAATCTCCACAAATTCCACCTGTGCGCGAAGGTGTTGCTGCTCCTGCGCTTCCCATTCAGCAGGGCGACGTTCCTGGTGAGACTCTGATTTATCTGCCGTGCTTCAGGGCAAAACTGATGGAAGAAATGTCCAATGAGCCCAGCTGACCTGGTCACTTGGGATCAGGATCCAGTTTTACATATTTGAGAGATGTTTCATAGCGTGCCATTTCTGGAAATGCCTGCATGTGGCTTCAGCAAAACCCTTGCAAAATTTTCAGATTCTACAAATCGGACGCAAAACGCACCATTCACATTGCACGTGAAGAACTTGCATGAGCAGGCAGTTGTGGCTTCTGAAACTGTTTTGCTCGTGCTGAGCTGTTCGTTTGGATTTCTCTCGTTGCTGGGGATTTTTGCACCTTGATTCCATTACGGATATTGGCAGTTGCTGCAGTTGACACAACTGACGTGGCTGACTCATCCTGTCTGCGAGCAAAACACGGTTGTTCTCGTGGCCTTTGATGTTCTGTCCTGAGCACAACGCCACTGTGCGAAGGACGCGCCTGGAAGGTGCTGGAGTGTAAAAACAGGTCAATGCTCAACGTTTTCGATCCCGAGGAGACAATGTTCACCAGCTGGACTCTTCTGCTTGGCATCACGTAACCTTGAGAACATTCAAATCGGCCGAGGGTGCACGACCCAGTTTTTGTGAACTGATCTGGGCAGGAAAAAAGTTTTCTGTCTCCATTCAGAATGAAGCTTGTGTCAGATCATCTGCAGAAAAAAAGATATTTGTTCTTGTCCCCATTGGAGCTTCCACTTCCTGTTCCATGGCGGCTCATCCAGCAGATTTCTCCTGCTATCTACCCGATAAATCACGAATGATATCAAAGGTAAATATGTGCTACTTGATACCACAATTTGTTTTCCAAAAATTCCGGAGTTCCACTGACTAACCTGTGCGCTCGGAGTTTGGAGCATTCGGATAATGCACCCCAGAGGCACCAGGATCAGAAGGAGCCTCGCAAATTTGCCCCTTCTCGGCTCGAAACACTTTCACGCTGTTTTGTGCCTGCCATGGCTCTGTGAAAGCTTGGTTCAACACAGCGGTTTCCCAAATCGGCGACTTCACGTTCATCAAAGGTTTTTGTGTTGTCACTTAAGTACAACTTACCCGGTCTCTGGTGGGTCTTGAGGAAAACTTCAGGAGGACATTGATGCGCACAACTGGGTGGACCCATTGTCTGCATCTTCTGGAAGCAACACTGGACAACTGACGTTTCCACAGAGTCCCTGAGCAGCAGATCTGTCGGTGTTTCCAGGTTCCTCGCTGCTGATCTCACGCGGGATTCGCCGCGCCGTGTATGCTTTGATTATCCTTCATGTGGTCAAAACACGGTCCGGGATTTTACGTTATTGCTCATATTTCTGGCAGATAAAACTGTCAGTCAGACTTGGCGCCAGTGTTTATCATCCCCCAGGAGGGATCGGTGTAATTTTGCGCACTGGAGTTGAACTGGATGTGATGGACAAGCACAAAACCGTCTGACTCTCCAGAGATTAAACTTATTCGGTGAAAACGGTGGTGTCCCAGTGTTCCAACAGATATTTTCCGTAGCCAGACAACTTCCCACGGAGAATCTTGCCAATGCGATCTCACAGATGAGACCCTGAACTCCCAAGGTTCTCAGCTCCTGAGTCATCAAAGTCGCGACAGAAACGTTGCTGAATTCGGTCAAAGAACTCTTTTTACCCACCATCAATTTTGCCCTTTGGAGCAAACCGTCCTCAGAGGTGGGTTTTTATCGGAGGACGTAATGATGAAATCAACACCTTTTCGCCTCCTCCTGACAGGCAGAGCACGAGGGCCGCACCCCGCGCGTCGGGTCGGCGCGATGCCGCGGTATTCCTTTGATCTCACTAATCAGGCCAGGTGAGTGGATCCTTTTCAGACAGCAGACGAGATCGCATCTTTGTTTTAGTCATCACCGCGGAGTGGCACATCACGCGAAAACATTGCTGCAACAGCATTGCTGCACTTTTCGATGCCGTGCTCGTGTGAATGGAGGTGAACAGAGAAACAGAATGTCTGATCCTCGCTAAACAAACCAAGCCTTTTGTGTCCATTTCTCTGAGTCTACCAGCAAATACGAGCGTGACAATTGGCCGAAGCGGACGCACATTGCTAAAGTTTAAAATGACACCAGATTGGTTTTGACATTCATGTTCCTGGGAGCAAACAAGAAAACACAACAGTTCAACACGGAGTTTCGTGAGTCACTTTCTCCTGAGTCCTGGCTTTGAACGTGGAATCTTAAACTCTCTGAATCATGGCGATTCATTCAGAAACAACTGAAAACACTAAACACCCTCAGTGCAAACCTCTACGAACACAAAACGCTCCAAAAACCCACAGGGATACACTGATGGGTTCCTGTTGCTTCTGTGATTCACATTTTGATCCAATGAAGTTTGAGTAATTTGTGATTAAAGTCTGAGAAACGAGCAAACCGAAGCAACGCCAAGTTTCGGGCGATGGAAGTATGATTCAGAGCAAAGGATTAGGGCTTGATCCCCCAATATGCAAATGAACCTGCCTATCCTACCCTAACAGGCGGGGTGAGCTTAGCCCCAAACCCCAGGAAAGCTTTATCTGAAATTATCTCGAGTCGGGAAAATCATTAACCCATAAGGGCTTCTGTAATTGATTTAACACGAGGCAGATCATTTTATTTGGAAACAATTGCAATGTAACAAACTCTCATGATTGCATTGTCATACCGATGGACTGAAGCAATTTGTTGTTTACAAAATTGCGCCAACTTCATATATTCGTTGCATACTCGTGTCCGAGTACGTGCAAGTACGAGTCTACATATTGCTTTGGAAATGAAGGTTCGCCACGACAGACAAACGCGAGATTCTCTCGACCTCAGAACCAGGAAGCAGTTGAACTTCTTTTGCAGTTTGAAGTCTTTCAAATGCACTCAAGACAGGATCACAGCAGAATTGCGATCCTGACGGGAAATGCGTCTGACGCGACGCGCAACCTCAAGACCCTTCCCCATCCATTTGCCCCCATTGATTCAGTGAAAATCGCTGCTACGCGACGCTTTGAAGGGATCTTCATTTTAGACACGCACGCGTGCACGTGCAAAGGCTCTTCTCTCATCTTCAGATTGATCCTCGAAATGCATTGTTGCGCATGCTTCTGGGATTTTTACGTGACGGATCCAGGCATTTCCGAGCGCTCGCCCCGTGCTTCAATGTTTGGAAAACGTTTCAAAATTTCTTTTCGTCAAATATTGAAGTTGCCTGTTTGCATGGGCGAGCTCCATACCGAAGCTGTCTTGTTGATTCCAAAGCTTGTTCTGGTGTGATCTCATCTGCATACAAAAGCAAAAGAACAGGGTCTTGGTGGAGGAAGGACGACGTCTGGAGCTTCTGTGTCTCCGCAGACAGCAAAAGTCCCGCAATATTTTTCACAGCGTGGTTCAAAGAGAAATTCTCGCGCATTGAATGTGTGCGCATGCAATGGCTCGGCTGCGCGGTAAACGATTAATATTGGTTCTGGGTTGACAGGCTCCGAGTGAGACACGGCACGAGAAGAGTGCATGCGTCAAGGCTTCAAAGAGCCCACGAGCAGCAATGCGTGCGCGCGCACGGGCTTGAGTGGATCCACGCAGCGCGTTCCCATGGCTGAAGCCGTGATGGCCATCTGGTTCCGCGACTGTTGCGGTGGACCCACCAGTTCACCACACCAAATGACCAATGTGAAAAGAGTGAAAGAAAATCTCATTGAAGTGGTGAATTTCTCCACATTTCCATCCCAGGTCACGTGCGAGTACACTTCTGCCCAAGACACAATTGCTGCTGAAAAATTATTGCCTTTCATTCGCCAACACCCTGAAACACCTCAAAACTGACTGAAGTCGTGATGCTCAGGCAACTGCTGCAGAAAACATCCTGAATAATGTTTTGTACCTGCGCGAAATGATTCATTCATCTCTTTTCAACCTGCTGATTTGCGAAACAGGATCGAGATGCAATGAACACAAGGTCTTTCCCAGACGCAGGGGCAAATTCTTGCACACAAGTGCAACAGTTAAAGAAATATTTCGTCTTCGCTCAGCTTCATTTTACCGGGAAGCTCACGGAAGAAGGAGCTGTCTTTGGTGAGAGAGTCACTTCCCTGCGTCAATTTATGGATTACTTTTGTTGCTTTGGAGGGACGCAGAAGCAAAAGGACACGATGTTGGGCGTCCAGGTAGGATTTTCTGCTTTGATTTTCTGCAACAAGCGTTCTGTGCAGACCGTAATACGTTTGTGTGTGAAATTCCATGTTGGCTTAATGTCAGCCACGAACTGAGTACCATGAAAGGTCGGATTCGTTTTGTGTCTCTTCTGTGTCGTGTACTCGACGTTGGAAGTCACACACTCGTTCTGTTCTGTTCACGATTTGCGGTTGCAAAACCATTTCCAAAGTGAAGCAGCATCACGATCCCATCTTCAAAGACGAAGCATTTTCAATTGCTCCTATTCTCTTCACAAAAACTCGATCCCAGTGCAGAGGCCAGAACCTGCCGTGTTCAAGCTCACCTCAGAACACTCTCCCATTGAGTCAATCACGGGCAGGGCAATCACTGTTCGAGTCATAATCAGGGAAACTCGTTATCAGCTGAACCTCGGCGCCTCCGGTCGCGCGAACACGGCCCCGACACCGGTGCCCCTCCCTCCCGAGGCCCAGCGCGCCGACTCCCTCACCTGCCGATGCAGATCAAAGCAGCTCGGGATCCAGGGGTCAAAACGCACCGACCTGATGCCGCGATTCCAATTCTCGGATGTCGATGGGCAGAGTCTTGTTATCGCGGAGCGTGAATGCAATTCGCTTCTCGTGGAGTCTTCGCACATCTCTATTGCTGCGGATATCTCTTCCACTCAAGAATGGGGTCAAGGGGCCTGAGCCTCGGAAGGTTGTGGAGTTCGTGCAGGAGTGCTCTCTACAAGTTTTATGAGTGCACGTTTTGCACTTTTGCTGAACAAATTGTGCAAAGGCCGAGGAGGAAAGTACATACAGATCACAAAAGTACGAACACCAAACAACAACTGCATCTGACGGATGCCCGCTCAAACTCGAATGCAATTATTCTCCGTCGAATGAAAAGCGTTGCTTTGAACACGATAACACTGACTGAAAAACAATACAGAGAACAGAAACACTCAGATACAAATTGACCCGTGGTTTCCTTTGATGATTAAAATTTAGACAACTTCTGACTGTCGGTGATATCAAAGGAGTGCACACATGAACAGAATTCAAAGTCTGAATGTCATTTGACCGTGGTCCTCGTTCTCCAGTTGCCTCCGATATCAATGTTTGTGGCAAAGCGAGATGATTTTTTTCTCTTGCATGACTCTTCGACTGTAGTACAGGGACAAAGTTGTTCTCGTTTGATCCTGGGCTGCGACAGCTTTGAGTTTGACAGATTTAGGTTTCCTCCTTCCATCGCCGCGGCTCTGGCACCTTCAACTTGTTGAAGCGCACGCGTCGGTGTCGAGGGGGACAATGGAACAAACACAACTGTGATGGATCATTTAATTACCAAATTAGCTGTTTGTTTTCTCTTGCATTACCCTCCGACCCGTCGCACGCCGCTCCGGAAGAGCTTTGTTGAAATTTTCTCCAGTGTTTCTCGAGAAGCAGTGATTCATGCGCAGGGACATAATCTCAGTCGAGTGAAAGTTTTCAAGAGCACATTATCGCTGCCCTTTTGAAGAAATTCCAAAAGAAAACACTGGGGGTTTTCAGGGAGCTTTGTGCTGTTCTTTTTTTTCACACACACATACGCACACACACACACACACGGCGCGCATACACACACATAGATACACACACACGCACGGCGCACACACACATACATACATACAACAGAAAGCCGAGTGAACAACAGTGTACTGAACATTCCATCGACAATTTTTCTCGTTTCGCGTGGTGATTTTTGTGCATTTTGGAGAGTGAGTTGGGTCAACCTTCACCTGACAGTGCAAACTGACTGCACGGTGCAGGGTGGTGAGGTTTCCCCGGGCGGATGGAGTGAGCCTGCCGTGTTTGGTCGGGATGTTTGAGCAGGACTCGCGTTCCCTTTGATGTCGCGTCCCGTTTCACTCGACGTCTTCGACCCAAGCCTCCAAGACGAGAAAGTGTAGGCTGACAAGGGAAACAAAGAAAATCAGAAGTGCAATCGTCCCAATTCGAGGGAGAGTCTTGAAAAAATGGCCTCGTCTGCGTATTGACGCCACAATCGCACACGCACGGCATACACACACACACACACACACACACACACACACACACACACACACACACACACACACACACAACAAAGCCGA
>JAAUXT010151597.1_pt1 | contig 18056 bp, 18 predicted proteins | sample 7278171 | NCBI WGS metagenome assembly JAAUXT01 (sample SAMN14350112, study PRJNA611818) | marine sediment metagenome | isolation source: surface marine sediment (1.8m) | place: French Polynesia: Moorea | collected 2018-08
CTCCCCCTCTCTCTCTCTCTCTCTCTCTCTCTCTCTCTCTCTCTCTCTGACTCTGGCCCAGGAAGCAGGCACAGCGTGGTTCCTCGCTGTCTTGTCTCACCACCTGGTCCCCCAGCACCCCCGCCCCACCCCCATCGACTTCTTGATCCTCTGCCAGAGTCAGAGAGAGAGAGAGAGAGAGAGAGTGAGAGAGTGAGAGAGACGGACGAACGAATGAAGGTTTTGCTTTGTTCTGTCCTGTTGAGTTATTTTCTTTTTTTGTTTCTTTAAATATATTTTTTTAAAATCTGGCAGAAGAGACAAAACATTGTTGTCATCTCGCACCTGTCAGTTATGAATTCCATGACCCGGTACCACTTGCCGTTGTAGAAGTTTTTGAGTTCGTACATTGGCAGTCCGTCTCCGTGGTGGTTGATGTACTGATCGTGTCTAATTCCTGCAATTACAGTTCTTCAAATGTTAAATCGAAAGGAAGAATCTTGTCAACAGGCGCAAAATTTTTCGTGGCACGACGTTCCTGAAGTTTGTTTGCACGCTGACCGCCCCCCCCCCCCAGAAGAAAATCTTCAGTTCTGAAATGTGTGAGATTGCCAGAAATGCATCTTTTCACAGATGTCCTTGAGATTTTTTGCTTCATCGAAAAGTGCACGGAAAATCCAAAAGTTGTGGCAGATACATCGATTTATTGGCAAGGAAAACAAAGTGCCCACAGAAAGCGTCAAAGTGTCATTGCACCAAGGACAACCACAAGTCATTTTTCCAGGTTGCAGAATGGCGCGCCACAATACTGACATGTGCTTGTGCTACCGCAAAAGGCATGGGACTTGTTCATAGTGTTCCAGTGCCCCACCAGTTCACTCAATAGTATGTTGAGGACATTGCTCATGCCTGGCGCAAAAAGAACTTAATTGGTTTGAGTGCCTACAAGCAGCAAACCACATTCTGGGGGAAAAGTCACTTCTTGAGCACTTCAAGAGGGTGGGTTGTTTCTAAAAACACTGCGATCACAACGAAGACACACCGTTTTTGTGAGACTTAGTTCTCGGAAAAGCAGATGGGCGTCCACGTCACAAAAGCGAACAAGAAAACAGATCTTGTGATCGCAATTTTATACCTGTTTGACGAGCTTGAACTGAATCAACAAAAACATGAAAGAGTCAACAGACGCAGTTTTGTCGAAAACACAGACACTGGTACGAGCAAGGTGGGCAATTTGTCTGGTACGTCAAGAATTTCCACAACGTTGTACCAAAAGGTGCAACATTCATTGCAGCCGACAATGCCAAAATCTTCTCACCCTTGATCTCTCTGTTCATCAGGTACTTCATGACGTAGCTGCTGTTCTCGGGCGAGCGTCCGTCCGCCAGACTCGCATTCACCGCCAACCCGTACAGCAAGACGGCGTCGTACAGTGAAAAGGCGTGTGGGTCCACCTGTTGTGGGAATTGATCAATTGCAAACATTTGTTGCCGTCGGGTTTCAACTGCAGTTGCTCTTTGGTCGGGGGTTGTCTCTGTCTCTGTCTCTGTCTCTGTCTCTGTCTCTGTCTCTGTCTCTGTCTGTCTGTCTGTCTGTCTGTCTGTCTCTCGCTCGCTCTCTCTCTCTCTCTGTCTCTGTCTCTCTCTCTCTCTACACACGTGACATTATTGACATGTTACTATTTTTTTCTGTTTCTCCTCTTGCCCCTTGCCCAACCATGCCCTGTTTTATCCTGCCATCCTTCTCCCTCTGTCTGTCTGTCTGTCTGTCTGTCTGTCTGTCTGTCTGTCTGTCTGTCTGTCTGTCTGTCTGTCTGAGTTCTTGCGATCAACTTGCCGAACTGGATTCATTTCATATTTGTCCATCCACTTGGCAACGGTAAAGCCCTCTCCCTCATGAAGGTCTTCTTGGGAGGACCCAACACCCATGATCTGTCGTCCCCACCGTGGCCAAGTTGTCCCTCAGCCACCGGTTTGTTGGCCTATTTCGTGGATGGCCTGAGCAGTCGAGCACATCTATGGACTCATGAGCCTAAATTGATTTCCTTTCGCGTGTTTAGTTTGCAAGTTTACGCGCAAAATACCCGTGCGCGTGTGTGCATGTGTATGCTTGCTCACCTCGGTCTCCAAAGCGATGGGGCTGTTGAAGGGCGGGGCGCGGGTTCGGTTTCTGACCTCCTGCCAGAAGCGCATCGCCTCCGAGTCGTGCGGAGACAGCAGCACAATGTCCAAAATACCTGTCGGGCGAGGCACAGATGCTACAACACGAATTCAAGTTTTGTGCGTTTTCTCCTCCTCACGTTTGCGCGAACTCGTCTCCATTTACAGCAAGAAAATTGTGAACCTCCTTGTTTTCGTCTTCCTTCTCTCTGTTTTGTTCTTTCTCTCTGTTCTGAGGATGGATTTAGGAGACACGGGACATTAGTGATTGGCCTGTCTGACCCCCCGGATGAGGTTCTTTCCTAATTTGGCACCGTGGACAAGCGTAGAAGTTTTTACTTTTTGCTGTCAACATTTTCAAGACAGGAGTTGGCCTCCCCCTTCCGCACGAGCGCATTCATCAGTTGATGCCATGTTTTCCTGAAGCTAGAGTGGCCCCTTCTTTTTCAAGAGAGCAAACAACAGGGGTCAAACAAGGTTTTAAAGAGGATGGAGGAAGGGTCTCCATCCCAGGGTCTGTTTTCAACAGGCGTTCCCACTCCCAAGTGGACGGACCTTGGTAGACGTTGTTCAGGAAGAACTCGAAACTCGGCTCCTCCTCATCTCCAAGTCCTCCACCGTGGGAAGGCCCAGGCATGCTGGACCTGGAGAAGCAGAACACAAAACGTTGTACGCGTGAGGCGTCGTGTAGACTGAAGTGAAATCATTCTTAGGTCTGATCTAGGAGAGAATCAGTGTCAACAGATCCACGTGTATACTGAAAAGAGGGCAAATTTCCGGACCAAACTGGCTTGGAGCTTGGACATGACACCGCTTCACTTGGAGACACCGGGTTGATGCGTTCTGTGGGCTGCGCCTGGCGCAAATTTTTGGGTTGGTTCTTCGTGTTTCGCCTCTTTGTGCGTGTTGTCAATGTCACTGTGTTTTTTGTCCCGCATGTTGTGGATAAGCCCAGGCGTTGAAATAACTGGGGTGGTTTTCAAGTGAAAAGAAGAACATTCAAAGCGTCTGGGGAATATCCAGAATTTGATAAGCCCGGCTGCCAGATGTCAAGGTGCGAACTCCAGACATTTCACTCGAACATATGGTGTGCACGGTTGGAGCTACAGCACAGTGCGAGCACGACACTTCACAAGACGCCATGAGAGGAAGATGAGATACCAGTCATTGCTGCAATGAAATAGAGAATAAAGAAAACCAGTACTGAAAAGCAGGCCTCAAAGCCAAAGCTAAAGTTAAGCTCTTTGTTTGTTTGTTTTGGTAGACTTTTTTTTGTTTATGGTTTTCATTTTTAATGGAGCCAATCGGTGCAGGGAATTCTTGCTTGCAGAACGGGCACAATGCTCGCAAAGAATTCCAGAACTACACAACTATTTTGCAACTTAGTTTGAAGGTCCACGAACCCATGAGTGACGAGGAAGTCGACGGTGATGAACGCATTCTCTCCGTTCATCATACCATGGTGGTAGGCCTCCAGCAAAAATTCAGTCGCCTCGTCCGGATTCTCAAGGATCAGGAACACTGCAATGGTAGGACCAACACACACTGTCAAACCTTTCGTTGTCGCAGGAAACAGATGCGCGGTGCTTTCCATGGATTGCTCCTCTTTGACTTCTGTCAGTCAGGTTTCCTGTTGAGTGCTGCCAATCTTGGATGGACCCGACCAAAGCCAAAAGAAACGACTGCGGAAAACATCTGAAGTAGGTGGGCGTCTCAGAAAGTTCAACAAGAACCACATCTGTGGTAGTGACTTTCAGCGAACGCTTCGAAGGGTACAGCTCCAAACCGTGGTGAACTGGCATGTCTCGCACGAGTTCCACCTCGATAGGCTGCAGTGTTTCCAGGAGAGTCAAAGGCAAAGAAAGAAAAACTTTTCTGTCAGGCAGACTGAGTTTTGCACTGAACTGATGATTGTCCCGGTGACACGTTAATTTGAATTCACCTTTCTTCTTTGATCACAAGCTTGATTTGCAAGACATCTAGGAGTGCGCTGCTTCTTATTTGGCGCCCAGGTTGTTGGAGTGCTGCGCATTTATGTTTGATTAGGTCTGTGTGCTGTTTTCACTGCCACACTGTGTCACCTTTATCCCTCTTTCGTACAAACGTCTGCACACACCCTTTTTGTTTTGGAAAGAAAACCGATGTAAAATGTCTCTTCAGTTTGGTGAAGAAAACAAACAAGATAAATTATTGGTGTTGATAGAGAAGGAATTCCTCTGATGTGAGTTACTCACCCTTGCTTATCGCAGAGAACCTGTCCATGAGGTGGGAGCGCTCCTTCTCCCAGAGGCCCTTTTCATCTTCGGCGAAGCTCACATCGAAGAACTCCATGATGTACACTTGGACATTGGCCTCAACCAGGTCCCTCTGTCGATGACAACAACTGGGGGTTCAGACGGATCAACTGTTGTCTTGCTGGAACATGAAGAGAACACTGGCCAATGATAGAGTGGAGAATGGCAGACTGAAAACAAAGTTACTCAAAGTTGTTTTGATCTGATCCGCTCAAATGGGAAAGATTTGAAATCCTCAAAAAATGTTGAACGTTTCTTTGTTCTTCTTGACGCGCACCTGTTGGTGTGTGCAGCATAACACAATGGAAACAATGACACAAGAAGCAACCCAAACATCAAAGTCGTTGGCTCGACGCATAATCAGAAGCAATATTGGATAGATTCTAAAGTTCTCATTTCTTTCTGTCTCAAAATGCCACTGTACCAACCTGCATCTCATGATACATAGTTGACCACCTGCTCAGGCTATCAAATGTTCAACTTCCCACACCCTTTGATCTTTTGGACTTTTTCTGCGGGATTAGGACTTGAAGCACCGAATGTTGAGAACACCTTGAACACATACGGCACGTGAACCCAGACAGAAAGAAGCCGGGGGACTGTGGGCCTTGGCCATCTTGCTTGTCGACGCTTTTTTGAACAAGTTAATAGCAGCAAGTCAAATTGTGTGAGCCAATTTCATTATGACAGCGCAACATCCGACCTTTTCTGGCTTGCGAAAACCTACACGGAAAATGGCGAGGGGCACTCTCAGAAATTTTCACATCAATCTGCACAATGAGTTTCTTTTGTTGCACCAATGGCTTCACCGAGCTCCTTGGCTGAATAATTCAAAGAATCTGAGGGGTGAAAGTGCAATTTTGGCCACAGGTCTGGTCTGCGCTGAGAAATCTCGAGCCGCACCTCGATAGCGGCGGCGGTGAGGATGGCTTCGCGCTCTGCGCTGACGACGAGTGTGATGCGCTCCCAACTGTAGTGCCGACAGATATCCACGACAAATTCGCTGATCTTCGTGTTGGGTGGAATCGTGCGCACGATGTTTGGGAACTCCTGCTTGTCTGCAAAAAGCAAAATGTCAACGGACGACAAATTGAATTGCGGCTTCATGACAAGTTCCTTCACTCGGGATTTTTCTGGTGCTTTGAAGAATGTCGAGGCCAAATCTCTTCGTCATCGTGAAGACTGTTTTGGTTTCACAACATTAATAGTCCTTTGACAATTGCAGAAACCGGTTCAAACAACTGATGATGCTTTTTTTGTGCGCGGCAGTCGTTTTGGAAAGGCGTGAAGACTTGGATGGGTGCAGCAGAGCCGCTCCAGCTGGTTCCGTCTCGGGGCTGGGGAAGGCCCCGGCCGACGCAAAATTAGTGGCCAAGATAGCGAGGGTCAGGGCCCAAAGCACCCTGGTTCCACCGGGTTCTTGTTCGACGACATGCACTGTTGCGGTTAGAAAATTTTCGCACTTCTGGAGGAATAGTGTGGAAGAGAACCAAAAGTGGGAGATGTTTGCACAGCATGGTCTGGTCAGACACTCAATTTCTGTTGCAAGGCCAACGTTGTTCTTATGCTCATTCAGACGGTCAAAAACACCAAGTGCACTCACCGGATAGTTCGACAGAGGAGCAAGCGCCCGAGATGACGGGGATGCTCCAGTGCTGAGCCAGCATCGTCCCTGGGTGACACATAGAGTCACACGCCATGCCTGAAAATCACGCAACTTCGAACTGTCAACGATGTGTCTGCAATTCCTACAGCCCGAAAATCATATATTTGTCCACAAGATATTGTTCTGGCCTTGGAATGTTCTGACGCGTGTGCGGTTCCTGTCGAAAAAGTGTGGTGATTTGGATATGCTTTTTAAAGGCGACAACAGAAATGTGCGAGCTTGATTGACAGACGCATCGAAGATGAATGTATCATGGACACAAAACCTCAAAACAGAAATATCACAGACAGACAAACACACACACAACAAAGCTACCTGACTGAATGGATGTCTAGAAATCTGTCTGCTGATGTCTAGCCGAGTTATTTTGCCAAAAGCATTTTTGTTCATGCCAATGTGTTTCTCAGTCATTTTGTGCACTTTTCTGAGATATCATTCTTTGGTTTGTCTACCAATTTCTTGTATTCTTTCGATATTCTCTTTCCATGGTTTGTCCGTCTGTGATAATCTCCAGACACACAGCTTGAAATATTTCTGTCAACTTCCAAATGGTGTCTCCAAAAATTTGACACCAAAATGTCAGAACTTGGCATTTTTTTGTTTGTATTTGAGACAACACCCCCCAGGCTCCCACCAAAGCAAAGTTTTGAAATTGTGAACATGTTGGTTTGTTCTCGCGCATGACCGACCTATGTAGGCGTCGACGGGCCCCTCCTTGCGCGCCCACATCTCGACGAGGTAGGCGAGCCCCGGCTCGTCCTTGCACTTCGTGTCCTTCCAAATGAAGGAGAAGTCGTGGCCCCCGCGCCGCACGAAGGTCAGACGCGGGTCCGAGTTGATCTCCTCTGCAGACAAAACACGAAAACAACCATTGGAGCACTCTTTGAGTGCAAGACACGAAGTCTGTGTCATTCCTGTCTCTCCTCGTCGTGCGACATGACCATGGTGCATCTGGGCGCAAAATTGGTCAATCTCATGAAATACACAGACTCAATCAGGTTCGAACAAGGCCAGAATGTTCCAAGGCCGCAAGGCTGTCAAAAACGCAGTTTGAAGTTCACGGGCGGGGCCAACCAGCTTTGAAACAACTCAAAAACACAAGTCAGATTCGTGGATCAGATCTCAACTTCAACTAGACAATGTCAAGGGGAATTTTGTTTGTTGGAATGCCTGAATACGAGGCTCATCCACTTTATCTGGGTCAATTTGATATCGTGAACTACGGAACAATAGAGAGTTGAAATGCAGGAATCACAAACAGTGTGGCCTCAAGCAGGCGCAAACCTCAATCTGGCTGTGTCCACAGCCTGTGAAGAAAGTGACCCAAATCAGGTGTATCAACGGGAGGACGGTGGGATCACGTCGCTCATCATCTCAGAAGCTGTCGCGTGGCTGGGTGAGGATCTGGCTGATGATCCGACACCCCGTCACTCTCGAAATACTCACAATTCATATAATTGTACCATCGGACCTTCACCTGTTCGCATTTGGAACTGTATATAAATCAGGCTTTCGAAAAAAAGAGCTAAAAGACGGACAACAAAATATATAATGGTGTCGACTTCCATGTCTCTTGGTCAGAATTCATGACAAGAAGGCAAAACCAGCAAGTTGGAACAACACCTGGCGTGGACTGAGTGGGGTGACTTCGGAAGTGACGTTCAAAAAGAGCTGTTACTCTCCTACCCTGACAATATGTTCCTTGCAACGAGAAACATCTCCTGCATCCCATTATACAACTCGTGCGATATCTTCAAACATGAAATCTAAGAGCACGACCGTTCATTCTCTAGCCACGAATCTTCTCTTGTAGTTTTGACTTGTTGTACAAGTCAACTATTTCACTCATCATTGTTTAATATGTGAAGAAAGAACTCATGCTGCGCACTCGTTCATTCTGAACACATATTGAACGATGATTCGTGCAATATTTGTGACGTATAGAGCCAAAATGCCTTATTGACACGTCCCTGTTCTCACTGTTGAAATCTTGCTCTTCTTGCTCCCAGACACCAGTTACGGTGTGATGACTTGCCAGCAGTTTCCTTTCTTTGAAGCTGACTCAACTATCTGAAAGTCTCTGAGGATTTGCACAGAGATGGCCTCCGATATGACTTCATTGCATGTGGGTCGATTGGGATCTCAGGGCGATTGCTGACCACTTCAGTACAGTCGACACCTCGTCAAAATATATGGGTGAGGACTTCATCGCCTGTAAAAACCGCTTGATAGAAACGAGTGGGCTCCTGTGCACAATGGATGGAACCAGGCTTATCTCTCGTTTTTGTGTCGGCACAGGACAAAACACGAATGACGGTCTCCAAGACAATTCGTTGCGATTGTGGGGCACAACTTTGAAACCATTCCCCCTTGTCAACCTGTCGTTTGGACCCCTTCAACTTGTGGAAAGGACATGAGCCAATTTGCAAGACGTGTGTCCAAAATATCAGGGCGATGATACCCGCTACCTGTTTTGGTGGATGTTAGGAAAAGGTGAACAGGTTCTGTATGCATCGTTTTCTGGCCTTTTTGTGAAGGAAGACAGGTGAAAGTGGTTCAGTTCAATGGGAATCCTCAAAAGCCAAATGTCCATCATTCCCGCAATGAGAATGTTGCGTGATGGCGATGGTTCTCGTTGGTGTCATAACCAAGTCGAAACACTCAACATTAATGGAAAGAACAATGCAAGAAACGACAGATATGACTCCACCTCCCGATGAAACAGCGAACTGGGTGAGTCAGTCTTTCCTCAAGCATTTTATCATCTGAAAATGTCTGGCTCGTTACGACAACCAGCTAAAACAAGCCAAAGGAATCTCACAGACAGTAGAGAGTACTGCAGGCGTTGTGGCCTTTTCTCCTTTTCTTCTGAACGAACCAGAGGCACTGACCGCTCAACAAAAAGCTGATCCGATGAAAGCTTGGTTCCTCCATCTGAAACGCCATTCAACGAGGAATTTTTCTTTCTTCCTCAAACACAGGACAAACTGCAGCCAGCAGCTTCAAAGGTGCTCCAGAACAGCAACAACACCAGTGATGCAGCTATTTGTAAACGAACGTTCGGACAGAGGCAATGACCGCTTCAGCCATATTTACCTCGTGAAAACACAAGTTTTTGCGCAAAGTTCCACCGGTCGCAAATAATTGAATAAAGAACGTCCATCACACGCCATGTTTCGTATGTCTCTTCTTTCTCAAATGCGAAACTTGTCACTTTGAAATTAGCTTCAAACAGTTGTTTTCACAAAAAGAAAACACGCAAAAATGTCAAGGCTGTGAGTCACAGCAAAATGTCCTCGCGCCCGCGAGTCTTGAACAGCGAGCGGCGTCTGACAAGGAGCCTCGCAAAGGCAAATCCTTCTAATTGCATCCTGTGTGAGCGTCTCTTACCAAAGCCAGAAAACTGGCCGAATCTGCTGCAGCAGCAAAGTTCAGCGAACACGCAAATCACACATGAACTTTCGAATCATAGTTCAGAGCAAAAAGTGGATTTAGTCTTGGCTTCCGAAGCCTTGTTCCGAATTTATAGTCCTGGCTGCAGCTGTGTGTTTTTGGTGAATTGGCATGCAGCAAACAGATGCAGACCGTCAGGAAAATCTATCCATTTCGACAGAACTTCAAGTCGCCCGTTTCTCAGAAATTCTTGAACAAAACCCATCTCAACTGTTTCAACTACCGATCCCAGGTTTCAGGATGGGTCTGTACAATCTGACACTTGGGAACTTGGGAAGGGAGAAACTTCTATCTGGACACAAACACAACAGACGCATTTCTGCTGCAATTGTTTTGAAAGGAGCATGACGCGTGTCCTGATGTAATGAAGAGCGCATTACGAGTTGACGGATGAAAAAAGACCTTTTGGCTCCAGGAAATTCTTTCCTACCACGCTGAGCCAATTACAACTGACATCAAAGAAGCTGCAGAGTCAGATCTGCATGGTTGACGCAAAAGGTTTCCAGACATTTTGGTTGACTCACAGGATCGAGCACAAGAGTCTAGGCCTTGAACTTTTGCAACTCTTCAAACCGTAGACGAAATGCAGGGCAGGCAACTTTCACACAATAAATCTGTGCTGTTTTGTCTTAGGGTGTTTTTTTTTTGTCTTGACACCAAACAGTAGGTTTCGAAAGACAAGTATTTGCCAGAGCTGAGAAGTTGTTTTTGAAGTTTTCTCCTTTTGTAGATCAATGAGGCCTGTTGAAGTTGTGACAATTGCTGCACTTTCCTGCAGACGACTACTTTGTGTGTCTCTCCAGACACATCCATACATGTGCCAACACACCCTTCCAACACAAGACTCAAGCACTAAAAAGTGCACGTTTTGTCGGGTTCTACAAAAGCCACGGCAGTAGGAAAGCCGAAGTCGTTTGGCTTGTGCGTGAGATGTGGATGTGTGATGGATTTCACAAGTTTAAAAAAGACGCCTGAGGCCCAACTTTGCCACCCATAAACTTGGACACTCGGGCCCCGCTTGCAGTTCTGTTGAAAGGCCTGGCTCCGGGAACCTTTGAAACCACACATTTCCACATCACCGGTAGAATCCGTGAAGTGTTGACAGTACGAGCGTACACTGACGCAACTGCGAGATCTGCCCTGCCTTCGGGAAAATATGTGTCAGCGCTCAGTCCGAGCGACACAACGTTTTCTTGGGTTTGGCTGAGCTTGCCAACAAAACTGAGCCTGGTTCCTCGTGCTCGTTTTGAAAGGCAGCCGATCCCAGCCATGCATTGGATGGATGTACTCTCTCTCTCTCTCTCTCTCTCTCTCTCTCTCTCTCTCTCTCTCTCTCTCTCTGAGTGTGTGTGTGTGTGTGCGTGTGAACAAGTTGTCGAGAGAATTTCAAGGAACCAGTGAAAAATGAATGTTCTCCCCAGGTCCATGCCCTTTTCCATCTTCCCATTGTGCGACGGCTCGTCTTCTGGTGATTGTAGCCTCAGCGCCAAAAATTGAGATGTGCACATGTTTTTGTTGCATGTTGATATTGACAAAAGGGCGATGAAAACACAAAAAGTGAAGTGCACCTTCGGAGCTGCAATGATTGAAAAGCAGATGCTTTACATGGAGAAGACAGACGAGACGCCTGGTGCTGCAGCCTCTTTGATCAATTGCGACCATTCACAAGCATCGGTTCTCACTTCCCAGATTTCGCGGATTCTCGCAACGTGTGTGCTCAAGGCCAATATTGGGACACACATCCAAGCAGAAGAAAAAATAACCAAATGGTCAACAATTGGAATTGTATTTGAGTTCACACGTCAAATTGACGTTGGCGTGTTGCCAACGTTGCACGCAAGCTGGTGGACGTGCGTTGATGTTGACAGATCGGGAGTTCTGTGGTCGGCATCGGTACGTATGCTGTCGGCTCGTGAAACGTCGCAAATCGTTGGGTTGCTGCGACGAAAACATCACACACACGCAAGGCTCACGAAGTACTTCTTCTCCTGAAGCTGAACGACTCCACGGTTCCGGTGATGCAGGTGAAAGGATTCGATGGATGACATATCATTTCATCAACAATCCGTCCGCCTGAAAGTCTCACAACAAAGTTTCACTTGCGTTTCTTGCATGAGCTGAATTTCTCCGAGACTGCATTTGTCACGTAGTTCAGGCGATCGAGAGTCTGCTCAAGGCCAGACTTCCCTTCACCAGCCTTTGATGAATCCCCCTGTTGCCGGCCAAAGCACATTGTCGCTGAAGTGATGAACGCACGTGAACCCCAACTGGATGGGGAGATTTCTCGATCTCATGGTCCTTGTTGGTTCGACCACACCACTAACATCAAGGTTACCGCCAGTCAAAAGTAAAAATATCATTACTAAAGTTCCAGCAAAGCGTCCCAGACTAAGAACGGTGGACAAAGATGTCCAGAGATCATGCATGACACAACACAAAAGGACTCAGGAACCATGCCCTCCTGCTTTCCGTCACTCAAATAGGTGGTCTTGACTTGATTTGAGCAACAGAGAGAAAATGATCGCAGCCAGACTCGCACAACCAAAAAGGGCAACGTGCCACTACGCCAGCCTTGGAGTTAAAGATGTTGGAAAGCGAAAACTGCTGACAACGTCTGCACATTTTTGTTGTCGAGGCACCTCAGGCGCAACAAAGCGTTTTTTCCCCAGGTGATGGCTGATTTAATTGACTTTTCGAGCACACATACCCTCATGCAAGCATTGTCACAGAACCATCTTTTGACGCTCAACGCCCAAGTTCTTTTGCCGACGAACCCAAGGTATGCCAACACAACTGTTCAAAAACACAAACATGCATTCAGAAAGGGTGCCAAGACGTAGGTAGGCATTTCAAAGTTACTCCACGGCATGAAGTCGAACATTTCTGTTTGCACGTTTCTCCAAAGAGCGGAAAAGTTCCTTTCCTCATCAGTCTACATATATTTTCAATTAGTTTTGAACTCTGTGGTCTCTTGGTGACATTCATAAGAAGGCCCGGGCTGTTTACTCAGCCAACAATCCTAATTCATCGAGAGAATAAACTGCTTATTTGCTTTTTTGCCATAGCTGCGTCGCACATCAAGCCGTAATCATCACAGTTTGTTTGTTTACGCCTTTTAGTGCATGTGTATACTTCAAGGCATAAGCTTTTTGTCTGTCTGGTATGTTCGGAGTATTCGCAAAGGTGTGCCGCGTGAGAACAATACGCACCGCCTCGAGCTCACCCAAGTTCACTTTCGAGCGCTTCCGCACCAAAATCCCTGTTGAAAAGCCAACCTGTATCAGAAACCGCGTTTTCACTGTTGAGAACAATGTAAAATTCAAGAGTTTGCTGGGCCACCCGTGCATTCTGCGGTTTGTTCCTTTGAAATCACTTTGTTCCCAACACAGGCGCTGCTGACACGCGTGTTTCGGCTCACAACGCATTTCCTAATCTGGATTAAACGAAAAAGTTCATTCAAGGATGATTGGAAACGTTCGACTCAGGTAAGAAGAACCAGTCTGTTTTGTTCAGTCGTAATCAATTCAATTTGACATCGCAAGACCTGACTGCTCAGTGGTCCTGCAGAACGAGTATGCAGTCGCACGAACACGTGGACTGTTCGCCGGACACGTGTTCACAGAGAGTAAGGCTCTGTGGAAGTGGACAGAGTTGAGCGTCCAGGTTTTTGCTTACAATTTCACCAATTCAGACTCAAAGAGAAAACAACACAACTCCTTGAAATCACAAACTCTGTCCGAAAAGTTGTATTTTTCGCAAGAGCGTTTGATGATAGCCGACAAGACAAAAAGTAACAGAAGGAAAGGGAGTTGCAGTGAACTCGATTCTCAGAAAAAGCTGCAGTGCGGCCAATGCCCCTAATCCGGAACAAAGCAGCAGTGCGTGTTGTTGACACACGGAAACAATAAATGACGTCCTCACTTCTGCCAGCAAAAGCCAAAGGCAAATCTGAAGGTTCATTCAAAGCCTGGGTGGAGGGAAGTGGGCAAATGGAGCTACTCCAGTGTTGCAAGACCTGTGTTCTGCAGGAACCTTGGCATTTTTCACATGTGCCACAGGTGTGCGGTCTTCTTCTCACACACAAAAACCCCACTAGAGCTATCTTTCCAAAACCAGCACATATCTTCCACCAAATATTATTTGCGCTCTCACTCCACGCGGGTATTGCTCCGAATGCCCAAGACTGGGGACTCCCTTCAGTGATACGCAGCGCGGCCTGCAACAACCGTGGGGGGAGGGGTCGGAATAGTCGTTGTATGAGACGGGAAGGAAACATTTTATTGGTTCAATGGTGAGTTTTCCATTTTGAGCGCGCAGAGATTTACTCACGTGGATGACGACGTGAGCCAGATTGGTCTGGCATGTCAACTGGTCATCAGTCACGTAAGTGGACCTCTGCACATTCAAAATTGAAGGCTTTGCAAAAGCTCACCATTGAACCAACAAACTTTTCCTTCCAGTCTCCTTCTGCAGTGAATGGCAGTAACTTCCTGTGTTGTGAGTTTTCTATGAGTGTAAAAACACACTGAGCTAGCTGTGCAACCAGGTAGCAGACAAACGCACGGAAGACCGCACGCATTTGCCAGAACTCTTCAATGGTTTTTGTTTTAATTTTTTGCTTGCAGCCTGTCAGTTGCAACACTGATCCTTCTGCAACTGACGGCCAGCCAGCCCGTCGGGTACAGACCAACACTGGGTTTATCACCTGGAGCAACGAGAGGCCTGAAATCCGCCCCAATCCGCCTCAGAAACTCACTCAATCCCTCACAGGTGACATGGCATTTTGAGATTGTCACACCAAGGTGAAGAACACCAAAACAATTCCGAAAACGAAAGACTTTCAGCAGAGCCACCCGGTGCTTTGCAGAGGTTGCCCAATAAGGAAGAAATTACCTCAGATATTGCAATCAGCCTCATCAGGCTATGAACTTCAATGACTTCCTGGTCTGCATGGTGCTGGTCAGTGATGTGTGTGTGTGTGGGGGCACCACAAGGATGAATGTTCTCGATGACACACCCAACGTCTCGACATAATTTCTCGGCCCGTTGCAGGCGCCTGACCGAAGCGAACAGAGCCTGTCTGCACAGTCCACGTGCGTCGAGTGGCGGGCGTCGACGCCGTACGACAAGTTCATCGCGCCGTACACCACCGACATGACATGCGCGCGGTGGGTGCCGATCGGCAGCGGCGGGAACGGCAGGCCTGGCACCAACACGGGCAGCACCAATGGGCTGGGCGGTCCCGCCCTCTCGTTCTCCTTCCCCATGGGCGTCAACGGCGGCGGCGGAAACGGATTCGGAAACTCCTTCGGAGGCGGATTTGGCGGTGGTTATGGATTTGGGAACGGCTACGGGAACGGCTACTGGAATGGTGGCTTTGGGAATGGTTTCGGGAATGGGTATGGAGGGTTTGGAGGCAGCTTTTCTGGTTTTGGCAACACTGGAAATGGATTTTTTAACAACGGATTTGGAGGCGGATTTTCGAATGGATTCGGTGGATTCGGGGGCGGAGTTGGGCGAAGTTCGTTTGGAAGGTTTGGCGGATTTGGCATGCCTTCGCCTTATGGCTTCTAACATTTTAAAATTTGGTTCTCGCCACAAAGCGGTTGAGTCAAAGTTTTCAATTTTGCCGAAAGGGTCAACTTGTTCCCTCCAACCTGCAGGACTTGTCAGAGAACTTTGTGCACCCCAATCCTTTTATTTCCGCTTCCGTCTGTGAAGAGGAATTTTTGGAACCAGTGAGGTGTGGCCCGAAGACTTTTTGTGTAGATATCTTGTGATACTTCGTTGAGTGTGATCCAGTTGTGTTGCGAATTTTGTTTGCGTCTTTCTCTGTGTGCGACTGAAGACAATTTCTCGATTCGCTTCCATTTCAACTTGGGACGTGAATTCGGTTGTCATCTTGATGGATGGTATACGCGTGTCTTTGGAGTTAGTTTCTAACGAGAGAACCATCTGCAATTTGTTTGCAAAAATCATTAGGTTTCCCTCTTTTAGAATTTCACTTTCAACTTAAAGTGGGACATTTTCACCAAACACTGCCTGACTTGTCAGGGATTGTGTGCTGGGTTGTTTGGTTTTCCTACGCCTACGAGAGGCACTTCAGGACGTTGCTCTTGGAATACAAAACTTGTTCGGAGCGTGTGAGACCTGCGCACCGTGCCCTTCGTGGTTCAAATATCCTCCCTTTGCTGGAGAAACACAGCTGAAAACACAAGAACACAAGGAAGCTTTTCATCGAACGAGAAACAGGCAACGCAAAGAAGCAAAACGAACGTGGATAGGCCAAAATAGGGCAATTTATAAACCTTTCGGGACAAAAATTGCTTGCAATGTTGATGAAGTTGAAACAACTTTGTTGGGGTGGGGGAGGAATCGGGTTTGCTCTTGAAAGTTTGGAACATTACAGGGAGCTCCTTTTGACTGTCAAACAGTCAAATGTTACGATTGAAATGAAATGTGATTCCATTTCGAGAACCAGAATGGAACCGTGTTTGTGTGCATTTCAATTGCTTGCCAAAATGCCAAGGAGGCGTCTGATTGTTGTAAGTTTTGATTCTGGATTTTGTCTCTTCCTGCATTGTGCGTGATGAAAGTGAAATTGGTGTTTGTTGCAATGTACAAAAAGAATGCATTTTTTCTTGTGTCCACTGTCCCCTGCAAACGTTACTGACCGTTTCTCTGCCCCATGACAAAAATGTTCGCACCATGACAAGTCACAAACCTGGAAACGCTGGTTTGCGAGTTGTGGGAATTTGAAAATGTAACACTACATCCGAACAAGGCACAGAATTTTTTTCAACAATTTTTGTGCATCCCAGCAAATCACCAGTTTGAAAATTGCTTGAATTTCGCTTTCCGGAATGAGAAAGCGATTCCTGAAACTTGGCCTTTCAATGAACACAGTGCAGAATTTCTTGGGATTCACAAAGCAACGGCAATCTGCACAGATTCTCTGCAGAATATGTGCACCCACGAGTTCAAGTGTTTCGAAATCATGCTTCGTTTTGCAGAGACTGTGAGAGTGAAACTTGAAGTTGTGTATGTGTGCAAAGAGCAAATTGTAAATTAACACAATAAAACGCTGTTTGACTTTGATTGTTGTGTGATCTGTGACAAAGAATCAAATATCTGATCGTTAATTTCGGAAAAACAACACAAGCTTTCTGACTGTTCCAACAACTCCGCATGATCAACGAATCCGTGGAACACGCAGCACATGTGGCTCGTGCGTGCTTCCATGTGCACTCTCTCTTGAAAACTCTCGCAACTCCGAAGTGTGTTGTGGACCAAGAAGTTCTCACGATGTCGCCGAAACAGATCTTAATCACCAAATTTTCGGTCCGTTCGCTGCATCAGCGGCTCTCTCGAAAGCGGCAGCGAAAGAAACAAAGACTGAAACCACATCTATAGAGTGATTCCCTTGCACCTTTACAGCAATTCAAGCACAACTCCAGGACCTTCAGTCATGGGCCCAGAAAACACAGAAAAGATCATGCAGTTTTTGTCCGAGGCTACGAGTCAATGAGAGGAATACTCTTGGATGAAACGTGATGTGCCCCCTCTTGGCGAGGTTAATTAAACAGTAGACTTTCTTCCGGAGTTTGGATGGCTGTGTGGCAAACTTGATGCTTGATGGGCTTGAAAAAGAGATACACATGACTCTATGTTTAAACGCTGATTTCACGTTTGAAATTGAAACGCCACATTTGGCACTGAGACTCAAAGCCATGAGACTGGTTTTCAGGTTGCCGGCACACACATCAAGCCAGTTTTGCGTGTGCCCTGTGCGATCGACACAGTTCAGGGATAGGTGATCAGGTCATCTCACCTGCTTTGACGTTTCATTTCCAGCATTCACAATGGACTGGAAGCTAAACATGCGAGGTGCTGTCATTGGTGAAGTGTGGGTCAGAAAAGTTGTCTCGGGTGAGTCTTGGGTCTCTGTGCCAGTGTTCAGCTGCACAATAGACCTTTTCTAAGACGGGATATCGGTTTCCTTCTTGTTTTCCAGCAAACCTCTGGTTGACAAAAAGAAACTCCACTTCTGAAATTATTGAAGGCGGTAACAGTTGCAGACGCTTCTCTTGTGGCGAGAACCCCTTGGTTGCCCTCAACAAAAGTCTTGGATCCACCAGAAAAGGAACCCACGGAATATTTGTGAGATTGAACAGAGGAACCACCTGAAATGCTGTGTGGAGACATCTCTGCTAATGGTACATAACCCAACAGACATCACAAAGCAGTCCCTGGAACACAACATTCGTTGAACCGTGATGCAACAGAAGTCTTCAGTGCAAAAGACAGAGACAAGCATTCGCACTCGGGCAAACTTTGGAATGCAGCAAGTTTCATCAAGCCGAATTACAGGAATTTTGCTTTCTTTGGCCATTGTGTGCTTGCTGACTTTCTGCTCACCGGGTGCCTTGCTCATTTAGCGAGTATGTTCAACGGTGCACTTTTTACCAAACCGGCAGCAGAAAGCCGGCGCAGCACATTATGATC
>JAAUXT010052613.1_pt1 | contig 18052 bp, 17 predicted proteins | sample 7278171 | NCBI WGS metagenome assembly JAAUXT01 (sample SAMN14350112, study PRJNA611818) | marine sediment metagenome | isolation source: surface marine sediment (1.8m) | place: French Polynesia: Moorea | collected 2018-08
ACTTGGACATTGTCTGGGTTAGGGGTAACTCGGACATTGTCCAGGATGGGGCGCCCCCTGGCAGAAATGAAAAGTTTGGCATTTTCATGGTTGCACTTGTGTTTTGAGAGACGTAACCGTCTGCACACATTCTTTGACACACACAAGTGCTGTCCTGCCGATGTACGCTGCGCGCGGCTGATTCTCCACTTGAAAGTCTAGTTCATCTTGGAGCAGCAACAAGGACAAGGGAGAACAAGCTGAACCTACGAGACCAGTAAGAGTCAAGTTTTCAAAGGCCTGCAGTCATCATATCACGAGTCCCCCTTTTCCAGGACTAGTCACCAGAAATTCAGAAGGGGACTTCGGACCCGAGAACAGCAGGAAGATCCTGTGTGACTCCATCGCCGTCGCCAGCATCGTCAACAACTGCACGGGACGAGACACGTCCAAACAAAAATGTCTCGGAATTGAAGAACTGAAGGAATTTCTCGAGTTTCAAGAGACCAATCCCTCGGAGGATGACCTGCTGAAAATAGTCCAGGTATCAGCAGATGCTTGTACACTTCAAGTTTTTCCCGGAATCTTCGCCGAATGGGCACTCGTACACTTCTCAGGATCCGGTCGACTTGACGGTGAATTCTTCTGTTGCAGAGACACGAGCAAGATCCCAACATGCGCATGTTGTGCAAGCTCTCATTCGAAGGCTTCTCACGGTTCCTCATGGACAAAGAAAACTACGCCTTCGTCAGCGAACACGCCAAGCACAACGTGAAGGTGAGAGTGCGTCCGAACAAAGCTGACACACGCGCGCTTCACAACGCTCGATCCTTTCATTTGCCGAAATGCTGTTTCAGGACATGGACCACCCGCTGTCTCACTACTACGTCGAATCCTCTCACAACACGTACTTGACTGGTCACCAATTGAAAGGCGAATCCTCTGTCGAACTGTACAGCCAAGTGTTGCTGACTGGCTGCAGGTGAGTCACCTCGTGTCTTCCAATTGTCAAAGGAAAGCGTTTGGATCCAGCTGAACACCATGCAAAGAGACGGGCATGTTTTCAGTGTTCTCAACAATTTTTTCAGGTGTGTGGAGCTGGACTGCTGGGATGGAGACGACGGTTCTCCCATCATCTACCATGGTCGCACCCTCACCACCAAGATCCCGTTCCGAGTACGTCATGTAGCAATGCACAAATTGACAGCAAGCAGATCTGTCCACAGTTTGTGAGAGAAAAGTCAATTTTGACATTTGTGCTTTCTGTCGCGCAGGGTGTGGTGGAAGCAATCAACAAGAGCGCGTTCGTCAAGTCGCCGTACCCTGTCATCCTGTCCATAGAGAACCACTGCTCCATTCCACAGCAGCAGAAGATGGCCAAGATTTTCACTGTACGAAATACACTCACCCAGGCAGTGTCTGTTGTTCTGCTTGCAATTGTTTGTCGCGGAAACCAACTCACTACACCGTTTCGTTTGCTTTGCAATTGCAGGAGGTGCTGGGAGACCGGCTGGTCAAGGACTACATGTTTCAGACCGATTGGTCGGACGACCCAGCCCTGCCTTCTCCAAACCAACTCATGTACAAGATTCTGATCAAGAACAAGAAGCTCCGAGCACCGCACACGCCCATCCAGGTCAAACAGCACAGGGTGAGCACGGCAACACAGTCCTTGTTCACTTGTCTGAATTCACACCACGCTCAGTCTCCGTCAGCACAAATTTCAGACATTCATCGATGTTTCTTGTCTGACACGCATTCCGAACTGAAGCAAGAACATTTGTTCTCTAGCAGCTGTCAGAGTTGCGGACGCACAGCTTCTCCATAGAGGGAGGCAGAAGTGCGATGGATTATTACGAAGATGACGACGATGACGACGAAGACGATGATTACATGCCTGATCCCGAGACAGGTCAGCTTCTTTTTCTTGTGTATTTTCACTTGTTAAACTGCAACAATTCGGTACGCACAAGAACGCCATTGTTTGATTGAGACTTCTGCGCTTTCAGAGAAAGACCTGCAACTGATGCGGCAGTCCACGAGCAGCCACGACGGGCCGATGCTGACGATGGAGGCTCCGCCGCGACGCGGGTCGCTGCCGGGCGGCGCGAGTCCGACCCGCGACACGGCGCCGCAGAGCCCGACGCGCGACACCGGGGAGGACACCAGCAAAGACGAGCCTCGCAACAACCGAGCCGGGTCCGAGACGCTGATCCGCATTAACAGCACACAGGTCAAAAGGTAACGGAGTTTCCACTGACATGAGTGTGGACAAATGTGTCTTCATCGCAACTGTTATTGTCCCTCACACTGCACAAAGAGAACATCTCAGTGTCTTGGTTCTCAGACGGAAGTCGGTTGGGGAGCTCGTCTTCCTGGAGAACGGTGGATCCAAGATCCCACGATCAGAATCCGCAGACGCTGAAGAGATATCTCCACTGGTGCTGCGCGAGAACAACAACAAAAGCAAGCCAGATCCCATTCAAAAACAGGTAATTAACGTTTGCAGTCTGCGGAGACTTGTCAATGGCGGTTAAATGGGATGGAAAGTTGTTTTCCGTGTCAGCACTGTTCGCCCTTCACTTTCTAGATAAGCCTGACCAGCTCAGGCCGAACTCCGAGCCGAACACCTTCCCTGCGGAAATCAGGATCTGCAGACAACCTTCTCGACCAAGATGGGCACAGCAAAGTGTCGTCACAAACCAGCAACGAAAGCCGTCCCAGATCTGGTAAAACTTTCTTGCCACAAATTACAAAAATTCACTGATTTACAGCAAAGTCGCTGCAATCATCCGTGAACCAACAGCTTTGACACTCTGCGACAAGGTACCGGTGACCATCACTCCTCCCATGTCGAGCAGGTTCGTTCGCAAGCAGCATGGAGCCAGAGCTTCACGATCTCGAGGAGTCATGCAGCACGTCCAACAAGAGCAGCACGTTCGGGCCGCTCGTCAAAGGCCGCAGCAAAGAGAGCGAAGAGTCGCGCGACTCCGGGGTCCACGTCAAGGCGTCGCCGTCGCCCGCGCGCACCAAGTCACGTGACAGCACGGGCGCCGAGAGCGCCGAGGGCTGCAAGTCCGACAAGCACGGCTCGTACGAGGACATCAAGTGAGTTGCGAGTCCTGCTGGGGCAAAACTGTTTCGAATAAAACTTCTACAACGTGCCCAGCGGAACTGTGACCATCATTTTCAGGTCTCCACGTCTGGACATCACGTTCGACAAGATTCTTCGTCCTCGTAGTGAGCTGTCCACTGTTGATTCCTGGGACGAGAAAACTCCAGAGCCTGATCACACACCCAAGATCACCAAGAAGAAGAAAGTCGCCATTGCTCAGGAATTGTCTGATCTAGTCATCTACACACACGCCGTCAAATTTAGAGGTCAGCCAACAGTTGCCTGTGGAACATGTCTGACAGGTTCATTCGCAAGCTTTGCTTTTGTTCACAAAACACCTCAAACATTCTTCTGTGCTTTGTTCCTACAGGTCTCGTGACGAATGTCTCATCTGCCAACCGAGCAGCCAAAAAGATCGGAGGACGCAAGTCCATACTGGGCACCTCTCTCAGCACTTCTCCAAGTGCCAGCCCCAATCTAGTCGGTGAGTCCTTCTGAACTTTGATACGAGTGACCTGTGAGACAACCAATCGTAAAACTATCCGTGCGAGATCACGCAACCAAGATTTTTTCGCAGCAAAATGAGCCCACCCTGATTGAAGCTAACGAATCATGTTTGACTTGCACACAGCGGACACAGCAGCTTTTGCACCCCTGTGGATGTTGAGCGGAGGTAGAGACTGCCGTGTTGCATGCCGTTTCATTCATTCCACAAGTTTCCACAATTTTCATCAAGCAAACACATATTCACACATTTTGCCTCCACCGTCTCCTTGTTGTGGACATGCATTTGCCTTTCGGCTGTTGAGTTTTTGGTTTGGGGATTTTCTCTCTTCATCATTGAAGTTCCACCGATTATTCTTTCCCGGCCACAGTTCACTTTTTCGGACATCAGTTTCAAAATATTGCATTCTTTTTATCTGATAATTTTATATCACGTACAATTACCTTTACAAGGGATCGCCTTCCACTCACTATTATTGGGAAAAGCAGACAGACAGCTGGACTGAGTCTCTCAGTTTCTGTCTTTCCTTTCTTGTCAAAACAACCTTGCACCAACCACATAACAATCAATGAAACACAGTCCCATCCACCCCTCAACAACAATTTGTTTCTTACTCTCCAAAGTTTGTGGGATCAGAGACAGATATTTTCCAAAGTTGGGATCGATCTCCCCTCTCGGGGTTCGGGCTCCTTTCCATCAAACGCTGGACCAGCCTCTGCAACATGCGCGTGATGTGATCTTCTGAATTGCCCCGAAATTTGACAAACCTGGTGTTACGGACAAAATTCTTGCTGTGCATTTCATCTCGTTTCCTGGAAAAAAATTGCAATCTAATTTTTTCACGCAGAGAAAAACGAACTGCCTTTGCCTGCCACACCTCAAATGACCACCAAGTATCCTTCACCGACCGATGGGACACCAAGCTGCTACTTGCTGTCTTCTCTCAACGAGAACAAAGCCAAGCAAGTGTGCAGAAAACAAGCCGTCGGAATCATCAAGTGAGTCAACATGAAACAAACACTCATGTGCAAACGTACGCGGGTGAAACTCACTGAAGCTCCTGGTGTTGTTTCTTGAACAAAGTCGTGAATTCGTTCAACAATTCGTACATCACTCCTTCTCACGACTGTTTCCATCAGTCACACGGAGAAGCACCTGATGCGCGTGTATCCCGCCGGAATGAGAATCGACTCGTCCAACTTCAACCCAGTCGTCTTCTGGATGTTCGGCATCCAGATGGTCGCCCTCAACTATCAGACGGAAGGTCAGTGCGCCCGTCCATGATGATGTGGAAAAATCGGGGTTTCGGATGAAAGAATGACGCAAACAAGGCAACAAACATGGACAGCTTTTTAATTTTTGTTTCCGCGCACAGACACGGCGATGCACATCAACACAGCCATGTTCGAGCAGTCAGGAGGCACCGGCTACGTTCTCAAGCCTCAGGTCATGTGGGACAAGACGCATCCTCTGTACAACAAATTCAACCCGACAGAGAAGGACGTGGAGGGTCTCCACCCCTACACTCTCACGCTCTACGTGAGTACACATCACAAGCAACGAACGCAAAAAATAAACTGGTAAATGCTGAACTACGTCGGACATCAAAGATGAAAGCCAACGAAGTATTCCCTGCGTTTTTCAGCTGATTTCCGGTCAGTATGTGTGCCCAAACAACCACTTGGCGAGTCCCCTCGTGGAGCTGGAGCTGATAGGAATCCCCGCCGACTGTGCCAAGAACAAGAGCAAAATGATACAGCGCAACGCGCTCAACCCAATCTGGAATGAAGTCTACCAGTTCCAGGTGAGACAAACAACACAAGTGAATCTCCCCACACAACAAACCAGGACAGATCGTGCAAAACATCCACCTTCTGACAAACAAAACACAGTCTATTTTGAACTGTGCTCAGCACATGTACATGCTTCCAATGCTTTCAACTTGCAGGTGCATTTCCCTGACTTGGCGTTCGTGCGGCTCACTGTGCAGGACAGTGAGAACCACGTTCGAGCTCAGAGGGTCATTCCACTTCAGTGTCTCAAACCAGGTACGACCGCAGTCTCGCGTACCCAAGCATGAAACAACCACGTTTCGATCAAGTCACTCAGTCGAAGTTTTGTTTCCACTGATAAGCTTTCACTACCTGATCCAGGACATTGGCGGACCACTTGTCCGTCGCTTTTTGAGGGCAATTTGGCAAAATGAAACAAACTCACTCACCGACTTGCTCTCCCGCCAGGGTACCGGCACGTGCGGCTGCGCTCGGCCACGAACCAGCCGCTCGAGCTGTCGACGCTCTTCATCTTCTCGCGCCTGTCGGACGAGTTGGCGCCGGCGCTGCTCGGCTCGGGCGTCGACTCGACGCTGCGCGAGGACAAGGAGCCCAAGTGGCCGCTCCGAGCCGTCTTCTCACCCAAGTCTGAAAAAGAGGTAAATCACACCACAGTTTAACAAATATGACCAGTCGGTTTCCAAATTTCAAAGAATGAGAAAAACACGTGAATCGTGCTCTTTGCAAAGTGCTGATAAAAAGAGCGGCACCAAGCCTGTTCGTTTTGCTGCTGGTTGAAGTTTGCATGAGAATCTCTCGTGGCCTTTGTGTTCAGATTTGTCTTCATTTAGATGTTTCCTTTGAGGGTAACACCAACACTGAAGCACATTCTTGCACGTGTGAGATCCATACACAGCGTCTTCTCTTTTATTTCTGCATGTCTCCCTTTCAATTGGATCATGATGTCCCTTCTGTGGTGCATGTGCTTTTGGTGTGTTTCGTTTTCTTGTGGTGTTCCTTCTTGGCATCAAACAAATCAGACATCAACCTCTGGAGATTCAAGGCTTTCGTGAACATCTCTTCACAAAGGATAAGGCTTCTTCACTATTCCGCATGTGGAGGTAGGAGTACACACATCTGGAGGCTCTAGGCTTGTAAGGGTCACGTGTCCCAAACAACACTCAATAAAGACAGTTTTGTTGATTATCATTGTCAGCGAAACAAAAAGAACAAGAAGAACAAACGGAAGCCTGCGAAGGCACGAAAGCGCTCCAAGACGCAGTACTCTGTCCCTCCGATGCACGTCATTCTCTCACACCGGAGGAAGAATTCGCCGGAGGAATGCGAGGAGGGCTACCTCAGCGACACACCGGCGGTGCACAAGGATGACGAGGACATCATCAAGCACCACAAGTTTGAGAAGGTCAAGAGGTCCAGATCGCCAAAGAGCAGCCCTGTCATGAGGCACAAGACTAAGTCAACCGCTGCTGAGCCAGAATGCAACTTGCTGAAAAATAAGAGGCTCTCTATCAGCTTCGAGTCTCTGGAAGTGTTTGACGACTTACCAAATGGCGAGCACACCGATCAGAAGGGAACTGAGGAGACTGAGGAAGCGACGAGCAAGTCCGCGAAAGGTGACAGAAGAGGCACTTTGCACAGGCTCTTCAACAGGGCCAAGAGCAGCTTCGATTTGTTCGCCAAATCAGAGAAAACCGAGAAGCCTGAAAAGTCTCAGAAAACCGAACACGACACCATTGAAGCCACTGAGGTTGATAGAGTGGATGACGATGCAGCCACAGAACAGAATTCTCCAAAGATCCCGAGAGGAAGAGCAACATCTGAGCCGACCAACTCCTCGGATTCACAGCTGAGCCTCGTTCAGTTTGAGGAAGTCTCCAAATCTCTTGATGATCTGCAATCAGAATTCCCAACGACCAACAATGAACCGGCAGGAGATGTATCCGTCTTCATCCAGACAAAGCAACAAGGCGACGAGAAAGAAGAGATGAAGCAAAACATAACAGATCTGGCCAAAGTCAAAGAGCCACACGAACACGAAGTTGCTGCTGCGGACAATACCTCACAACTCAAAGGAACTGAAGACCAGCACATTTCAAGCTCGACCAGCGACCTCTTGTTCAAAGGCCCAGACGACAACCAGCACACACAGATATACTCACTGCTGAACGTACAGCTCACCCCGGTGAAAACGGAGGAAGAAAGTGATGAGACGGATGACAGAACCAAACGTACACAAGGAGAACCTTTCAGAAGCTACGACACGGTCATTCACGAAAAACTTAAAAGCAAAGTTCTGGATTCCGGACAGACAACCAGGACGACATCGACAGAAAATGTCCAAGGAACGCCGAAAGAGAAGTCTGTGGAATTGACCAGATGTACATCTGCACCAGTACAAACAAAAATCGAACGGTTCCTCAGAGAAGTAGAAGCTGAGAATGCTCAGCTCCAGAGTCTGGACAACGCTGAGGAAACCACTGGAACAACCCAAGCTCGAGAGCACAGAACAGTTTCGATTCGGACTGTTCCCGAGATGACACTGCGCGTGGCGCAGGGGAGTGCAGGCCCAACGCAAACAACTCGCATTCCAACTCACGCCAGTCCAAGGGGAGTGCAGGTGCTGCGACCAACAGTTAAAGAAGCACCAGGGCGAGTACCGGCCACAGAGCACACCGCGGTCACAACACAGATCACGGCTGAGAAGACGCAACAATTTGCTCGGTGCACGTCGTGCTTACCACAGATCATTCGTACTGCGGCCGAAGCAACGAACGTGGGTACTCTGACTGACAAGCCAGCGATGATTCAAGATACAGAAACTCTTCAGAGAGCTCAAAGTTGTGATGAAGCGACGGTACAACGTCCAGACTGTGACAGCAAAGTCCAAACTTCTCCAAAGTCTGTGAACAAGTGCACCGACGAAAACACAGACCAGCAGACCACCACAGATCAAACCAAGATCAGCCACATCCCCAACGAGACCACAAAAACACTCAAAATTTACGTGTACCACACCACGATTGTGCTGGAGACAGTTCCCGACCCTCACCACCTGTGCTCCAGCGGAGGTTGCAGACAGGCAGAGACAGTTTCAGACAGAAACCAACCTGAAATTACCGGGGAACTGAACATCACTCAGCAGCAAATGTGCTGGGAGAAACTGGTCAACTTGGACAACTCGGAAGCACACAGCAACGCGTCGCCTGACAGGCCAGGTGCAGAAATGAGCCACCAAACGGAGGTGCAGCGAGAAGCCTCAAACACCAGAGATGATTCCTCCGCATCTCAAGAGCTGCTGGTCCATCACCAAGATGGTAATGTGGAGAAAGGAACAGCGTCTCCCTCTCAACAACCGGACAAGGAACCCGAAAAATATCACAACCGACACACAAACCAAAACGGGACCGAAGATCGTGAACAGCCAGAGTCCGTCAACAGCCAGAGAAAGGGATCCGGCGGTCTTTGCCCCACAAAAACAGTGGGAATGTTGAGTGAAATTCTGAACGAGTTGGAACCCGTCTGTTCAACAGAAGACATGGAGGAACCTCGTGTGGCACGAGGGGAAAAGAACAACCCGGACCCAACGCAGACACCACCTTGTGGCAACAAACACCACGAGAGCCTCAACAACGATGAAATGGGTGAGGAAGGAGAGAAACATGATGGAGTTCTGTTCAAAGGGCCAGCCACTCACTGGCAGAATGGAGATTTGGATGGAGAGTTGTCAAGCGACTCCGACGGGAGCAGCAGCGTTCCTCACCCCGACAAGGAGGAGGCGCTCGAAACGTGCCGGGGCATCAGCATCAGGAACCTCATCACCATGTTCGAGAGCGGCGACGTCAGGAGGCGACACAAGTCCTCCACCCTGCCCAGGGCCCGGCCAAGCACCAGTCTCATCCACTCTTCGCACCACCAAGCAGCAACGTCTTCAACACTGCCCAGGAACATCAAGCCCCATCCTCCAGTGCACAATAAGAAAGACGCACTGACGACAATTCAAATGTCACAAGAATCCTCAGGTGTCTGGACATCAATGCCGAACTTGGCTTGCAAAGCGACAGCTTTTGACGCCCATGCAACGACACTGAAAACCAGCAATCCGAACAATGTTTCTTCACCGAAAGTTCCAGCATCAAAAGATGAACTGCAAACCTTGCAGAGAGGCAAATATGTGTCCAGTATCTTGCTGAAGTTTCAGCAGCTGCAAAAGCAGAACGCAGAAGGTTCTGAACATTTAAAACGCAAAACGCAACCATTACTAAGCCGCAGCGGACACTACAAACGAGCACTGGTTGTCGGAAGGGCCAAGTCGATGACCAATCTGGCCTCGCAGAAACTGGAGTTCACGAACGGCCCAACCGAAGTGCAGCACTTGTCGTGTGAAAACATGAACAGCATCCAACTGCAATTGCCCCGCATTGACCCCGCCCAAGAACACTCGCTGCGGAAATGCAAGTCTGAGGTGTTCTTCACGGACAGTCACGAGTCGGATTCCTCCAGAGCTTCTGGATTTGACTCAGTCTCGGAAACACACACGCATCTCCAGACAACACACAGACACAGAATTTCGACCACGGACGGTTCAGATCTGGATTTGTCCGACGGTTACATGGCCGAAGCCGAGGATTCAGACGTTTCTCCAGCTGCTCACTTGCGCACACATTTTTCTCCCTCGTTTACATCGGAGGCACAGGTACAAATACGCTTTTGCAGTTCTTGCGTAATTTTTTTCGACTCACGCTGTTCAGTTTTCACTTTGTGTTTTGTGGCACCCCAGTTTGACTCTTTTTGATGTTGTGAACACTTTTGAGTTGTACCAGTCAGTTTGTCCTCGTATTGTTCGCACGTCAACTGGTCGTTGCACTCTTCCGAACAAGTCACGTACGGTGTCCTGAACTTCCCAGGGAATCCTGCCAAGCATCCGTCAGAAGCGTGGCAAAAGCATCGTGGTGACTGGCGAAACGCTGACGGAGTCCATCTTCATCAAAGTGACGCAGGAAACAAAGGCTGATGACGTTGTCAAGCAGGTTAGAACCCTTCACAAATATTCGGATGACTATCAACTGCCACCAGTTGAAGGAAATCTCGAGCAAGCGGTGGATTAGTGCGCAACTCAAGTCACAACAGTCCTGGGATACAGAACGCGGTTCGTCCGCGGTTCTCTTCTCCATTTTCAGGCGGTGCACAGGTCCTCGAGATCTGACGACAACCCTGATGACTACATCCTCGTGGAGGACACGACAAAATGGGTCCGTGATTCGTCCGGAGAGAGGACTCCCGCCCAGCAGATCGCCCCGCGAGCCCTCGAGTCGTCTGAGCGCATCTGCCACCGCTCAACACAGACCAAGTTCTTCCTGTGCAGAAAGTCGGAGGTAGGAACACAGATGACGCTGATAGTCAAGACTGCTTCGCTCAATCAAGAGTATTGAAACAAAATCACGCCTTCACGTTTTCAGTGTCACGCAAACCACACCATCGTTGTTGGACTTTTCCAGGACATCACAGCAAGAACGCGCATTGGTTTCCTTGGAAAGAGGGGCGAATCAATTGATCTCAATGTGAGCGACTGGGACAGCCAGGAGCAGAGTTTCCTGGTTTGCGTGTACAACGTCTCCCCAGACCAGGACTACACGTACCTTCAGGTGCCCCTGGGCAGTACATCGCAAGACATTGTGACTCAGGTAAAGTCACACTATGAGACATAATCTTATACAACCCAAATGAAGCACCGTCAAATTGCAACGTCGCTTGATCCTTGATCAGTGACTGCAACGACCAGATCTGTCTCACAAAATGAAGTCCTAAATCAGTTCCTTGATGCACGTCTCACGCGAGCACGTTCACTGTCACCAGGTGATGATGAAGGGCCGCCGCTCCGAGGACCCGCGCAACTACGTCCTGCTCGAGGAGATCGTGTCCGGGTTCGACCCACCGGGTCCAGGCAAAGGGCGACGTGGCAGCAAGAGCACGGAGCGTCGCGTGCTGGCAGACGACGAGAACGTGCACCAGGTGCAGAGCCAGTGGCGCAGCAGCGCACCAGCCAGGTTCATCCTCTGCGAGCGCGACAAGGTGCCTGAGGTGGGTCGTGCTCCTGGTTATCAATGTGTGAACGGAGCGAATCAGATATGTATCCAAGACATAACTTATGGTTTGCCCAAGAACTTTTGCTCACGTTCATGCTGGTTTCGTTTCTCAAAGGAACGTAAGAGGAAGCACGCAAAAAATCCCCTGAGCAGGCTGAACCAGATCTGGGGAAGTCGCCGCGAAACGTCGAGAGACAAAACGAAGTCCGACATGGAAGGTCAGTTTTGCAGCGACACGCAACACAGCGAGTGAACCCAAACAAAATGACATGGTGTCAACGAGTGCCTGGTGTTTCCGGCTGTAGTTGTGCAAATTAGGCAAAGCTATTCCAAAGAACTTTTTCGGAATACGACAAAATTCTCGTTCCTTTCGTTTGTCATTGTTTGTGTATTTGCAAGTCGGTCAGATTTGGGCTTTCTTCCCGTGACAGTTGTGGTTTTTCCACACTGCCATGGCAGAATGCAGTCATTTCTTCAACTCCATTTTTGACAATTTCAGAGTTACTGGCATTCCTAGATTAAAAATCTGGAATCAATTTAGCTGGTGTCTGTTGATTCCTTGGTAATTTCACTGTTCATGAAAAAAGAGTTGTAATGTGTCTTTCTTAGTTGTTTCGCAGTTTGTTATGGCTTCTTACAGCATGACAGTAGCCTGCTTGTTAGTTTTGATCAAAAACGTGAAAATGATCTTGGAAACCAAGAGTCTACATTTCCACATGATCTGCATGTGCGTCTCTTGACAACAGAAAACACCAGATCAAAACGGCAACGTCTCTTACAGCACAAAGTTCCTGTTAGCAAAACAAGCACGACTTCAGTTTGACAACTAAAGCTCAACCCTCTTCACTGTTGCTGCTTTCTGAGCACAACAAAATCAGATTCTACATGTGCAGAACCAACCACAAACCCATCACGAAAACTTCTCACCCGCCAAATTGCCTTCAAACAACTTTGTCACTGAAAGACATGTACACGCACAACGAACTTTCAACATCTCATCTCACACATTGTGCAAGTACCGGGTTCGATCGTGTGGCACACGCACTTCGTGCTCAAGAACATTGTGATTTTCCTGCAAAACTTTTCGACCGGCTCAGCAACAGCTATTGCACTGACACGTCAATTATGAAACTCACAATTATGAAACTTGCAACATTCAGACAACGAAGGAAAATCAGGATGTGTTTGTTGCGTCCTTTCAGCTGAGCTACGCACTGTAGTAGCTGTCATGTTTCATGCAACTTTCATTGTCTACGCCCACTTTCCAGTGGTCGGGTGTTCATATTTCCAACTTCCACTCACGTAAAATCATTTAGCGATATTTCTACACAGAATCTAGCATTTAAGACGAGACTCTGCAGACCTGTTTCTCACTTTCAGCTATTACCTTTCCTTTTGTGTCAATAGCTACCCGAGCAACTTATCATTCTCCTCTAAATCGCCAATTTTGTCCAAATCATTCTCAGCTCGTGTACAAATTCTGAAGTGTCGTAACCAAACCAATAACACACCCGTTGGATCATAGCAAAGAACAAAGCACGTGACGGATGTGCCTACCTTTTGCAGCAGGTCCGCTGAGGAAGCCGGGCGCCATTGGTCCGCTCAAGGAACGCTCCAAGACACTCAAGCCGCGCGCGTACGACCCTCTCGTGCAAACCACCAAGTCTCGGGACCTGGAGACCATCCTTGACTCGCGACCGAAGTTCTCCACACTGCCACGCATGCCCAAACAGTCATCGCTCTTCCTGAAGAAGTGAGAAATTACATCATCCAACTGAAGCCCCACACGGCACTTGCTTTATACGTCGGAAAGCCTTCAGCTGCACTTCCGTGCATTGTTGGAACAGGAGAATCGCTGGTGTTTTGGCAACTCACGGGAAGTTGCTCTGAGGCGACTACTTGCTCGTACACGAAGACATTTCAGCAGACGAAATACTCACCACCGAGTGAGAGAACGAACACGAAAAGCATCACGTCGCGCCGATGACTGACTTGTCTGCAGTTTTCAAATGAGAAACTATTTCCATTTCTGCTACGCTGGTGATTTTGTGCAGAGACAACCCCAGCCAAGCGGGTTTCACCGGGTACTGCCTTAACCTCACTGCAGACCTACAGGAACAAACTGCATTTCTCCATTTCACAACCGCTGTGTTACTCTTGGCTTGCATGATCCATTCAAGTGTCTTTACAGAAACAACTGCAAAACAGTACCACGTTGTTGCTATTATGTCGAGCTTAAAACGTTTGACCAAGGTGCTATTTATTGCAACAGCTGAAGGGTTTCTACAAAATGGCTGTTCATAAGTTGTGTCTTCTTGCATACTGTCATATGAATGCATTCATTAAAGCATCATCGTCGTGAAGACTCACAGCTTCAAGTGTAAAAACATCACAATCGAAACCAACAGATGCTGAACTTCATTCCATTCATCCACAACACTGTGTTTTTTACACATAAAACACTGCCCTGGTTCTCAGGACATATTCCAGAATTATGGGTTTATTCGTTTCCAATCAGCTCAAGCTGAAGAGTCGAAGGTGAGCACAAGCGAAGAGTTCAACAAGTGCACCGTTGTTCACATTCTTCACTTGTCGACAGAATTGCGATCGCTCAAAGTGCCAAATTATGCATGTCGAAAATTCCAGCGCAGAAATGAGAATTTTGGAAGCAAACGAATCAGTAGATATTGCCAAAAGTAACCAGAAAAAACGCTTCAAAGTCAGCGTGAAAACAAATACGCTGGGCAGTATTTCACAACACATGCAGCAGGGTCATCACCCTCTCAAAACAGTTCTGATCACGAAAGAAAACCTTTCGTGTCTTGCTTGATCAAATTTCAACCAAAAAGGCTTTTTGCACGTTGTACAAATCACTTGGTCGTAATTTATTGCAATCCGGTGGTTACGCCCATACCACAATCGGACACCAAGCTTTCACCGTTTGTCCATTGTTTGTTCCCCCGTTGTGTACAGATCTTTTTTTACTTTTCGCAGGTCAAATCCAACTGAACTGAAATGTGATCTGAGCTTGTTATATGTTTACTGCTATGATATATACTGCAAAATTGAATTGTACATAAAATGAGACACCTGTAAAGCGTACTGCATTGACAATCCACGATAAATGACTTATTAAAATGGAAGCAGTCTTTTCGTTTTCGGCTTTGCTTGCAGCCATCAGCAAATAAACTAAACATACTGCTGTTCTGCCTTCTTTTGGAAACCACAAATTCTTTCCATGAAAACAAATTTGAAAACTTCAAACACAATTGTTGCAAATGACAATGTTGAACAAGAAGGCTACGCCTAGAAAGCTCGACGTTCCACCACGCCAACAGGCAACAGGCACATTTTGTCCCTGCCATGTTGACAAATAACGTTGACAGTTGTGCCAGGTCCGAGGTAACAGCGCCTTTTAGCGAACCGCAGGTGAAAAACACTTATGCCTCCATCCCCTCACACTAAAATTCATTTTCTCACACATGCGCAACATCGTCCAGTGACTGCACCAAGCGTGTGTGCGTGCTTGGACGGCCTGTAAAAATATATTGATCTCGAGAATTCAAACACGATATGTCAAACAACAAACCCACAAAGTGGTCACAAAGACTGCAGTACACATCAACAATTATCCCGGACAGTACTTGAGCTCTGTGATGTTTTGGCACGTTTGTTTGTTTCCCTTGAGAACAGTAGGAAGCTTACTTACTGTAAGCTGAGTACGGATTTGGTGCGCGTCGCGACCATTGCGGTTCGTTCCTGGGAGTGTGACGCCTGCTCCACGAGTCTGCGCCCCGGCCACGCGGCGGCCCAGATTCGTACCTTGGCACAGGGCGGTCATTGTAGCGTCCAGTGCTCACCTGAGAATAGTCCGTCCAACCATCCGAACCAAACGAGTTTGGTGCATTCCAAGGAGGACAATCAAGCCCCGGTGGAAAGGAGCCGTTCATTCTTGGATGTGGTGGTCCCATGTTTGGACCAAAGTGTCTGGGCACAGCATGATGTGGGTTGCTGTGGAATTCTGGGTGATACTGAAAGTCTTGGTGCGGTGATCCGAAGAAAGAACGGTTGAGGTGAATGTTGCGATGACCGTTGGGGAAACGAGGAGGATTAAAAGGTGGATTTTCGGGGAAGTATCTGGCAGATCCGTGGCTACGAGGGGGGCCGTTTCTCGTTCTCCAGCGGTGATCACTGTCGCTTCTTGTTGTCAGAGTTCTGTGCCCCTGCCGACGGACATTGCCAGGGAAATGATCACGATCGTCGTCGCTGAAAGTGTGCGTCCTGCAAGCAGCACAGACGTTTCAGGCTTGAGTTACACACGGTTTTCACCGGCTTGAGAAGGGAAGTGCCTTCCGCTTCCCATTTTTAACCCAATGTTGGCCTCAAATTATACCTCTTGGCACCCTTTTTCAAGTCGTGTATGTAATTCCGCCTCTCAATCTTGTGGCCTCTGGCATTCTCGAAAGCTGCGAAAGAGAAGCAAAACACAAAATCACTCACATTTCAGCAGGCAAAAATATTGAAACAGGATGTTGTCTTGCTGTGTCATTTTGCCGCAAGCACACCAAAAATTTCTGCAAGATGCTGAAGTTATTCATGGGAAAGAAAACGAACACCAAGAAAGCTGTTCGGAAGCCGAAGGACGTCAACACTGCCCCCCCTCGCAGAATGTTCCAGAGAAAGTTTGCAAAAAGTCCTTGTGACAGAAAAACTCACCTGCTATTGCTTTCCTTGGCTCAAAATTTAGTCGCTGTATCATGTACTTGCAGACCAAGTAACCCGTCCTGTTCACACCGTGGGTGCAGTGAACTCCTATCAGCAAATCTGACAAGAAAGACAACACGCTCAACTTTTCCGAGAAGAGCCAGTGTGCAAAAAGTTTGGTGACTGTCTGTCTCTTCACAATCCTGCCCCGTCCCCAGACGAGCAAGTCAGGCGTTGCTGCGCTGGCTACGATGTGGTCTGTTCATTCAGAAGTCGAAAGTTACACGTACCATTGTCTTTGTTCTCCGCCAAGAAATCATCCACCGTTGAAATGAATCTGCAAAACAACCACCGTGATAAACAACACTCCATCAAGCAGACACAGGTCAACTGGGCCATGGAGTTTTCTTGATTCCCATGACATGAGAAGTAAAACACATAGCGTAGCAACACAATCCCAAAGGAATTTTGCTCGTGTGCGCGAGTTCAAAAGCCAGAACAGGGCATACGCGAAGAAAACATCCTCAAACAGGTTTTTGAGAACCTCAACAGAACTTCACAACACCGGAACAAAAACGGACAGCGCAACGCTTCTCATGTAAATCAAAGAATGCCCATATCTTGCACTTACTGTTTCTGCACCGTCACACTCGGCACCTCATGACCTTTCGTGAACACTTTTGAGTACCTGATTCCTTTGCTCTGAAATTCCTGCAAAATGTTTCAGACAAGTTCCTGCTGACTCATGTGCACGTTCAGCGCACACCGAACTACAAGCGTCCGAAAACATTGGTTGGAAACTGTTGAACTACGGAGTCAATGACACTTTGGCTCAATGGGCTTCTGCCCTGCATCTGAGATTCTAAAATGAGCCTTCTTGTGATCTCTTGCTGGATAAATGACAGAGCTTCCACTTCAATGGTATCCATTTTGGAAAAAGAGGGAAATTCCAGTGACATGACCTACTTGTGGTCTCCCCCAGGGGGGGGGGGAGGGGAACAGCCAGAGCCAGCAAAAACAGTGTTATTTAACAGGAATTTGCCATATTCAGCTGCTCTCATGTTTGTGAATAATTATTGTAAAATTATGTACATATATTTAAAATGACTGCTGAGGCCAGCACCCACTGGTGGGGGAGGAATATGGTGTGATACACCTGACCTGAATTGTTAGAACCACTCACCAGGTTGCATGATCAAACCCAATAAATAGGGAGATTCCTGCCTCGGAAGTCAGTCTCTTCTGAGATACCAAACTGATCGTTTGTGATATCACTACATCCGACCCTCCCCCTGAGTGTGGCATTGAGTCCTTCCCAGGACGTAATGCCTCTCGCTCCCAAGGACACACCTGTGGAAAAGCATTCAGAATGAACTGACCTCAGGGGAATAGTAGCGCTTGGTATTTGTCAAGTCAATGACGAGTCCCAGGGCCTTTCCTCTGTCGCGAATCTGCTCCAGGAGATGCGACGGTGTGAACACCTCAGATTCCAAAAGGTCTTCTTCGTAGCGCTGCAAGGAATTTCTCGACAATCAGCTGGTGGAGACAAAATTAGTTCGCACCTCAAATTGTCAACGCACTGCGGATATTGAACGCACCTTGCTCAAAGGCACTTTGAATGAGAAAAACCTGGTCCCTTCGATCAGCTGCCCAAGTTTGGTGTAGTCTCTCCACCTGGGTAAAGACAACACTCAGGGTTCTGACTTTGTGTGGAGTGACTTGCATTTTTACTCACCTACTGGTCGTGCGCCAATCGCCACACTAACTGGTTGAAGAAGTGATTGGGCAAAGCCCTGAGAGAGAAATAATGTACAACTGCCTGTACAACTCTCTGCCTCAATGTGAAGCTTCCGCTGAATATTTTGCCTTAGAA
>JAAUXT010045774.1_pt1 | contig 18042 bp, 29 predicted proteins | sample 7278171 | NCBI WGS metagenome assembly JAAUXT01 (sample SAMN14350112, study PRJNA611818) | marine sediment metagenome | isolation source: surface marine sediment (1.8m) | place: French Polynesia: Moorea | collected 2018-08
GACACCATAGAGGAAGGTAGCCTAAACCACTGAGCTCCAACTCATACTCTACAATAAACTATACTACAACATCACTACTGGGGCTTCACTCATATATACAACACCACACTCCTCCCCCACTAGGGGGTGCTGGCCTCTACGGACAATTTTAAATATTCTGAATATTTTTACAATAATTAATTGTATATATTAGACAGGAAATAGATTATAATATCAAAATTCTGCTATTTTGCTGGTAATTACCCAGCATTCCTCCCCCCAGGGGCTGGTCACATGATCTGGGTTTCCCCTCTCTTTCATCTTAGCCATGGATATAGTCGAGGTTGAATCTTGGTCCTTCATCAGACAACAAATTGTACGCAAAATTTACTTCTTTAGTCATCAAATAAGGATGCAGCCCCTGTCTGCCCAAGTTGTGGGTGCAGTGGTTAATTTCTACTCAGCAGTAGCACCATTTTACAACCATTCATTCCAGACCCTGGTTATCCGGATGGCACTTGCCATCCACTTGGCACGCTTTCAGTAAGGTGAGTTTAATTCAAGTCACTCCACTGAAGCTTGTGCAGGTGAATAAGTTGACAATTTGCTGTCTGAATCTGCAATCTCGATGCTGCAAATTCGCCCGTGCCAGCATTGAACTTGGTCGGAGAGCCCCTCCCAAAAATAAACCCAAATTCGACGTTGAGTGTTGTGTTCGAAGGCAGGTTGTGTTGTGTGGCGTCGTCCACTCATCTTCCCGGTGAGCGAAAATAGGGGAATTCGGTCAACAGCAATACATACCTGAAGGAAGAGTTCGTACAGAAGTTCTTCGGTAACCCGATTGTCCAAGTTTCCACAAAACAAAGTCCTTTCTGACTCGTCGTCCATTTTAGTTCAGCAATTCGAGTGGATTTCAAATTTTCACTGTGTACCGTGCGAAGCTCGAGTTTTTCATTGTCCGCGGGATTTTAGTGCGCACGATTACACGGGCACAACACCGAACACGAGCCAAAGGCACCCTGCGAATGTGAGCTTTTGTCAGGCTTGGCAGGAACAGATCCAAGCTGTCGTTGCAATTCCCGACAGACGGCAGAAACGCGACTGTCTGCAAAAGTACAAATTTGATTGACAAAAATATACTTTTATTCACCTTGATCAGGTTACAGAATGGAACAAAACATAAGTCCTTCCATTTCTTCAGGGCAACGAAAAATTCAGTGCAATGAAAATTGTTGAAGACTAAGTTCTCCTTTTCCACAGGACAACACTGTCGACAAGTGCCCAGCTGGCAAAGAGGACCTCGTGAACTGAGTCAGGAACTCTCGCGTGGCATCGAAGCTGGTTTCAGATGGGGAGGGGGTGGTGGGATCCAATGCAAAATTTTGTTGAGAACACTGTGCAGTTTCATTCCGAAGGAGGGAGTGAACTTGGCAAGTCACTTTTTTTTTTTTGGGGGGGGGGGCTGTCATTCCCGGTTTTTGATGGAAACCTTCCTCCCAAGGGGGAGGGGTTCTGGCATACGTTTCGTCAAACGCGTCGGCGCCAAAGCACTCGGCGCACAGGAAAAGAGACCTTGAAAATGGCACGTGAGAATCTGTACAAGAACACCGACCGGTGTTCACGCCACACCCACACTGGGGCAGAAAGTCCCAAGAGGGCCGCCACTTGCTTGTTCCACAACCAGCTGAATTGGGTGTCATATTTCCAACTGGGGTGGGCTGGTGTGGGGTGTTCAAATTACATTTCCTCTGGACTCGAGAGGTCGAAAGGCTCACCAACCCCTCACAAGAAGGAACACCACACGAAGAATGGCTGCAAATTGGAAATTTTGAACAAAACCACCAGCCGTGAAGAGAATTCATCTCCGGATTCCACACAGCCCACGCTGACAAAATGCACACCCGCAGATGGTACGTGAACAAGATTCTGCGCAAGATTGTGAGGACAATGTGGCCCGATCACATCAAAGCGTGATCACAAATCCGTATCTATCACAAACTATCAACAAACAGGTCCTCAAGACAACCACACCTGTCGCGCAGTTTTCACCTGCACTTCTCGTTCCGTAGAGCAGAGAAGGCACGACCCGGAACACATTGCGGCTGATGTACGTAATCTGGCAGTGGGTAACAAACAGAGTCACATCGTGTGGCACAAGTTACTGGCAGTGTCACAAAAATGGGCGACTTCCAGAGAAAAACAAACCAGACTGATACGGGTCGGGCGTCATGCAACCACGAAACCTCACCAGAACAGTCAGTTGTTGCAAGCAGTTGACATGAAACAGACCATACAGTCCCATTTGAGCAGCTTTCACAGTTCAGAGATCGGCATTGGCAGTCTTATTCCAGAGTGTCCATGATTTTCCCGCATTCTTTGATGCAGTGCTCTAACTCCGAATTGTGGGAAGGAAGGTTTTCAAGCCTGAAAGGAAAATTTCCAGACGTGATAATGAAATTATCCCACAGCGTTTTCTGAGAGTGTCGCAATCCGAGATTGGGGCGGTGTTGCAGTTCGCTGCACAATTGTGAGGACAAATTCTGGAGGACAGCGAAGCACGCGGGTCCTCCGCGTGCAACTCACTTGCGTTTGATTTCTCGATACATCTCCTTCTCGAAGAGTCCTTTCTTGATGGCCTGTAGACAGAGCGATGCGAGGGCGCGGTGACATGATTCCTTGAAGCGATTGTGCGAAGAGTCATCCCAGTCGGGAAGTTGAGCGTTGTACCTCCACGCGACCACCACGTATCGGACCAAACTCTCCCAACATTGTGCTGCGAGAAGCAACCGCCCCTGGTCAATGCACGTTTTCTGGAAAAAAAAAAAAAAAAAAATGCAAGTTTCCCCACTTTTGTCGGCAGTACACCGCCCACTCCAAATCTCGTTCCATTGCACTGCTTTTCAACACATCGTCTGCCAGTGCTTTTTTGTTGTCTACCAGTAAATTTATCGTTTTGCTGGAGGCGGTTCGAATGATAATCGTCATCTACTAACTTTGAAAACTTCAAGGTGGACTTTCACTCGTTTGAAGCAAAACGCATCACGCGAAGAACCCCATCGTGTGTTCGGGAATGCTTTGTAAATGTTGCGCTGCAGAGCGTTCAACCGTTCTTCAAGAGGCTTCATATCTGGCGATGGAAGGGTTTCGCGAATCTCCTGTGCAAGATGAAACACGCAATGTTATTGTATGTGAAAACTTTGCGGATTTTCTTTGGAGATTTCCCTTGATTCCTCTTCTGCGTGATGGACGTTCGGACTATGCCACTGATATCTCTCAAAAAGTAATCTACGTACATTTTCGAGGTCTGGGTAATTGTTGACCAGCCTGTCAATTATCTCAACCAGCTGCTGAGTTGTGTACGCTGCTAGTTCTGTCTTGAGTGGTGGCAACTTCACGCTTCTCTGCAATCGCGACCGTTTGCTGTTGCACTGAAAGGATGATCAAACTTTTTTTCTCACTCTGACTGGAATCGTGCTTCAAGCGGGTCAGGATTTTTGAGACCAGCGGAGTCATTTACCTTCATTGGCGAAGCGTGAGGTGAAGACAAGAGGAGTCTTTTCCTTCCCTGCTGACACAGAAGTAATTCCTTCGAGGGAGTTTCGTTCTCATTTCCTGTCAACGTAACACAAGTTTCCTCACAAATACCCTTGGAACTAATCACTCTGTGGACTCTAAGGTGTCGATCTCAGTTTGAAGAGCCGAAAAAGAATTCCCTCCTCAATCTCACCGTTGTGTTGGAGAGCAACAAGTCGAGATCTCTGTCTGATGATCTGTTCTTCCGGAGAAGGTGTTAGGAATGATTCCGGTATGGACGCAACGTTGTTTTCAGAGCCTGAAATGAAACTGAAGACAATGAAGCCGTTTCGTGTGTCACCTGACAAGATTAGAAATGAAAGTCCAAAGAATCATGTTCCTTCGAGGCTCGTTGAGGTTTCTCGGAAGCAAAGAGTATCCACAAGAGTATCAACCTCGTTGCGTGCAACCAAAACAAATGCAGCCGTTTTCGGAAGTTTTTGAGGGAGTCAGTGATTGTCTGAATCACTGGCGTATCAATTTTAATAATATAATGACACTGCGTCCTGTCGAGAAGATCCCGATAAAGTCTCGTGGACGTCTGTGTTGTGAACACAAAAAGTCTTCCATCGTTTTCAGAAATGCAGATGTTCTTACCTCGGGAAGAAAACGGAGGGGTTGCTGGCATCTCCTGCAGAATGTTCCTCACTGCAAATGCCATCATTTGTGCCCGTGGAAATACTTGAAGCAAACAAAAACTCGGCACCACGCTGCCACACTGCGTTGTCTCCTGTCAGTTCACACTATCGTCACGCAGGACTGGGCCCTTTAAAAATGGACGACTTTTGTTTACGTCCGCTGACCACTTCAGCCCGATTTTAAATCCCAGATCTCAGCTCAGTACCGCAGTGACTTGTCGTTGCACCCATATCTTATGCATCCTTAAGAAAGTGACATGGGTTCTGTATGTTGTTTCTCGTCTTTTATTGACCCAAAAAAGTTGTATTCCCAAAAAGATCAACAAAGCCCAAAAGCAACAACCTGCCTCTTCCCCGGTGGCGGGAAAGCATGGCTTCTTTGGCCGCTGATTGGCTGAACAGAACTTGGGGCAAATCGATGTTGTCCATCTCAGTAACCGTGGTCAAAGCCGAGGTGTTCAGGGGAGGGGTTTTTCTGAAGTCCAAAGGTACAAATCCGTGTTGAATCACAATATAATGACTTTAAGTCCCGAAAAATATTTTCCAGGCTTGAAACAGTTTGGTTGAAACCACGGCTGTTTGAAGCAAACAGAAAGAACCGGGTGCAGACAACCGGAAGATACAACCAGCGGGAAGCGGGCGTTCGAAAAGATTTGAACAATACTTGTTTTCGTATTTTCTGTCTCCGCGGTTCTTTTGGGGGTGAGCTGAGTATGTATTGGGGCAGAGGTCTACTGACTTCAGTCAAACTTCTCGTGAAACTTGATTTGGTCCATGTGTCAGAGGCCATAGACGGGCAGATCTAGATCAGGATCAGGATTTCGGGTTATCGTAAGAACGAATTCACTGAGTATTGGATCAATCGTTCACACCGTGAAGTCACGGCAGAATTTAACAAGTGACCTGTTTTTATTTGCAGGAGGGAGGGAAGCAACACGAACATGGCGTCACCGACAAACAGCAGATCTAACTTTGACCCTGCAAGGCAAGATCTGGATTCTGGTCTGCAGACAACAAAATCAAAACATCTAGCCAACCTGGCTTTCCTCAGTTCTTTTCAGGGGCTGGGGTTAGAGTGTCAAAGCCTTTGTTTTTTGGAGTTGAGGGGAGTGAAAAATTATTTGCATGGAAACCTGGTCCTGTTGGGTGGGGCAGTGGCAGTCGGAATCTTTCTCGCGTGATTCCGAAGGGACGGCCCGCACAGTGCATTCCCCACAACTGAAACAATGACCAAAGAGAGTCGGGTGCAGAACAGGTGACACATGCCAGGTTATAATTGTCGAATGTGCCACACACCCATGCAGTGAACTCAAGGGTAGTGCGACGCGCCTGTGTTTATTGCTTCAAAGCTCTGCTTTCTTGTGGGTGTCAAATAGTTTCCGTGGGCAAAACATTGTTGAAGGCATTCTGTTTTGCCATCCAATCAAAACTCACGGCGTGATTTCTTGCAGGAGTAGCATCCTCTCCGGGTCCGTGCTGGCGGCGTCTTTGTTGGGGAACTCCGGCGATAAAGTTGAGAGGCGGCGCATCATGGGCGGGAAGGCGATGTCCGAAGCGATGAAGGAAAAACTGGTACTTTTGCCGTCTTTGCTTCAAAGTTGTTTGCGTACACGAAGAGAGCCTCAGACAAATTGTGTGAACAAAGAGTAATTTGTACATTTGTAGGCCAGAGCCCAACAGCAGCGGGACATGCGCAAACAGCGGCTCAACGACACGTTTCGACATTTGTTCAAAACAGTGGCAACTCTGTTGGAGATCCCCGTGGCTGAGGTGGAAGAATTCGTCTTGGATGATGGAAAGGTACGTTCCTGTTTTCTTTCGAAGACCTAAAAGACCACAGACTCGGGATGCGGGGCTTGCAAGATGTTTTTCCAGATCTTACAAAATTTGCAATTGTACGTTTACAGCAACTGGACATGTTGGACGAATTTGCAGACGAGAACGGGAGGAAGGCCCTGATGTTTTTCTACCAAGAGTCTGAAATGCCCCCACCAGAAGGTCACAACTCTTGGTTCTTCAATCTTTAAACTTCCGTTGTCCATGATGCTTCGTTGGTGCTGTCGTTGGACGTCGTGCGCCAACATCGCTCGATGGCCCTTCAGGGCAAAAGCATGCACTGAGAGTGATACAAACTGACATTTATTTGTGTGATCGTGGCACCTCGGTCAAGGTGTCCCAAGTCCCAGCATCTCGCATCGCGCTCTTCTCCCATTCCCTCGACCGCGCTATGTGGGGAGTGTTGCTGATGCACTGTCCTCTGTCTGCTCATGTCCATCCAAAAGATGTACACACGTACTCAATGCCTCCTGGTCCATCAAACTTCATCTCAGAACTGCAAGACAGTTTTGGTCTCGGTCGTGTCAGAATGATCTTTTATCAGAATTTCATTGTGACTGGCGCACTGCTTCTTGGTCCTTTTGCTACAACAAATGATCTGTTTGAACGGTCGCTGAAAATTCTCACTGCGTTTGTCTCGCAGACACCGGAAGAATGCTGCACACGCGAGGAAACAAGGGGTCGAAATGTCATCGGCTGTTTCTAACTGATGGTTCGGACGAGGGTTTGACAGGGACCTGCGTATATTTGATGAAGTGCCGATCAGAAGAACTCAGCATGAGGAACGTTGACAGAGTAATAATCACACCCTTTCTTCCGACACTGTTTCCCATAGAACAGCCACGACCGCAAGTTTCTGATTCTTGCATGCACGGCTTTGTATTTTAGATTGTCACGTACGGACGTTTGAACGCCGAACAAAATTCGAACGTGTCCGAGGCTCTGCAGGAAACGATGAACAAAGTCTACCTGCCAATGCTGAAGGCTTTCAAAGACTGGGGCCATCTCTCGCAAAGTTCCGACTGTCAAAAAATCAAGGGTGGTCTTGTGGATAACTGCGAGCGTTTCATGCACTCTCTCACCAGTGAGTGGGTTGTGGGGTGGGGTAAGTTTTCGTTTTGTAATCCAGTGGCTGTTGTCTCTGTTGTGTTGTGTGTGTAATGCCCAGGTTTTACTCCTCGTTTTTGGTCTCGCGAGCGCATCTTAAGTAATCGGTATCCGTCTGTCATTCTGTACCCACCTCAGTTTCCATGACAGTGAGGAGGGGGGGGGGTCACTATGTCATAGAAATGTTGAGCCGCCCTGAGAAAGAAACCTGTGCGATACCCCCCCCCCCCTGGTCACAAAGATTCTTTCCAGAGCCGGGTCACAACATCACAGAAAAGTTGAGCCACCCTGAGAAAGAAACCTGTGTGACCCCTGAGAAGGAAACCTGTGCGACCCCCTAAGAAAGAAACCTGTCTGACTCCCTGAGAAAGAAACCTGTGTGTTCCCCCCCCCCCCATCACTACGTCATGCAAACTGAAGGTCAGAGTTTTGGACTTTCAAAAACTTTTTGCCACCACCGGGAAGGAAACCTGTGTGACACACACACACACACACACACACACACAAACACAAACACACACAGGTTTCTTAAATGCAACTCAACGCGCGACACAATGCCAGGGACATTCTCGTTTGTTTTTCCAGGTGCCACGGAGTACGCCGCGAACACTGTAACTCTAAGACAGGCAAACCAAGTGACCGTGGGTGAAATTCGTTCTGCGCAGGATTGCATTGAGGCGGCTGGCAACAGTGAAACAGTAGCCCATCTGGAGGAAGTTGTGGCAGACTGGTGCAAGCGAATCGCACAGGTCATTTTCTGAATGCAATACGGAAAACCCCGTCTTCCATTCTTTTGTGACATGGTTTGCTTTCTGATTGACACCGTCTGGATTGAGCGTTGAGAAACGTTTTTATTTTGTTTTTATGGGGGCAGGTCTTGACGGAGAGCGAACAAATTCGACGCGAGGCCGACGACGCTGGGCCGCTGGTTGAGCTGGAGCATTGGCGACAACTCAACTCGCGCTTCAACTCCATCCTGGAGCAACTCAAGGGCCACGACTGCAGGACCACTATTAATGTCCTCAACATTGCAAAGTCAAGAATCATGCGGGTTTGTGACTCTGGGGACACAACAACGCTTTTGTTTCCGGGTGAACGATGACACGCACCAAGTGACGAGTGACAGCTCGTGTATTGCAATTGTAGACAGAACCCCACCTCTCTCGTGAGGGGGAGGGGGGCTTGTCGTTTCCCCCCCCCCCCCGCTATTGTTGAAAATTTCATTGTGTCTCCGGGTATGATGACAACATGACAATCGCTCCACAAAATTTCACCTCAGATATTTGCCCTTCTATTTTTGCTGCTGCTGTCAGGGTAAAGAGGCGTGTTCTTTTTGCATTTTTGCAGGAATGGCGTGCTCTGGACAACCGAATCACAGATGCTGCAAACGAAGCCAAAGACAACACGAAGTATTTGTATGCAATGGAAAAGTCTTGTGAGCCACTCTACAAATGTGATCCCGTGAGTCAGTTTGAACAGGGTGTGTCTTCTGTGTCTCACCACGTCATTCAGATGGACGAGTTGGTGAGAAATATTATTTGCAGGTCGGTATGGTGGAGTCTATTCCGAAACTGATAAACACGATCAAGATGATCCACTCAGTCTCCCGATATTACAACACGCCTGAACGCATGACTGCTGTTTTCAGTAAGGTACGGGCAAATGTTGCAGATTGTCATGAGCTCGCAACAAGACCTTTATCGCACGTTGGTTTTGACAACAGACGCCCAGCGAATAACGCCAAACGCCGACTTTCGTGAAACACGGCGGGAGCTTCAACTCCACAGTCTTGGTGAGAGACTTGGTGTCCAAGGGGCAGATCAAATCTTGCACTTCGTAATCTGGTGTGCTTTTACTTTCACAGGTGACAAATCAGATGGTGAAGACGTGCAAAGCTCATCTGACAGACAACGGGAGCACACCAGTGCTGCACCAGCCAAGAGATCAGGTGCTGGTCAAGATCCAAGACTGCTTCAACCTCTACAAAGCATACCAGGATCAGTTTTACAAAGCTAAGCAGCGCAGTGAAGAGTCTGGTGACAAGCCGTTCAACTTCTCGGCAACCTACATCTTCAACAAGTTCGAGGGTTTCTCCAAACGTCTGGACAAGGTAATTTGAAAGCACAAGATGCGCCCTTCATTTAATGTTTGAGTTTTGAAGTAAAAATGTGCGACTTGCACACGAGACTGTACGGTTATGGTTGTGAGACAATCGGATTTCTGTCCTTGACGTGATCATCTGTTTGCATTTCCAACTTTGTTGGTGCATTTCAGCTCGTGGAAGTGCTGACGGTGATGGACGAGTGGTCTGGGTTGCGCTACTACAGCCACCAGGAAGGACTGGACGCCATTTATCGCAGTTTTCAGGTGTTTCTTTCCTTCAATTGTAGTTCATTTCTGCACCGCAATGATTTTATTGTTTGCTGGAATCGTGAAATATTTGGTGATGTTGCAACAAAAACGTGTGCACCATTTTCCTGAGTGTAGGAAGTTTGCGCAACCATAAAGAACAAGAAGTCCAATGTCTTGGACTACCGAAGACGTGACTTCGATGACGACTTCACAGAATTCAAAAGCGGCATCGCCGAGCTGGAGGTTTGTCACATCATTCACAGGCAACAAATCGCATTCAAAACCACAGTTTGTTGCCAGGGAAAAGAAGAAGCAGAAAATGCAATTGTTTGTGTTTGGGTGTCCAACTTTACAGACGTTAACTGCAAACTTCATGGAGACATCACTGGCGCGAATGCCCACGACGATACAGGCTGTCAACTTCCTCGTGACCCTTGAACCTCTGAACCTCAAAAGCCTCGGAATTGCTTCAAAGTTTGAGAGTGTTCTAATGAAGCTTGGACGCGACATTGATCACATCAGCGAGGTGAGCCTGTTCAAAGTCGTTTTTTTTTGTGTGTGTGGTTGAATGTTGTTCGTTCACGTGCATCGGAATGGCTCAAACGGGTGTTTGATGCGCATTCATTTCAGCTGTACAATCGTGAGAAGGCAAATCCACCCATTCAGCGCGACATGCCTCCCGTCGCAGGGCGGATAGCTTGGGCGCGTCAATTGGCACGCAAAATACAGGCCCCCATGATGGTGTACAGGGTAAGTCGGTCCTGGGTGAATTGCGGCACAAATGGAAAGATGCCTCATCACGGAATTTGTCATGGCCCACACATATGAGGTGTTTGTTTTGCGTTGGAACAACTCACGCAAATGTGAGAAGTCCTATTTTCTCAGCAAAAGTTACACAAAAGAATCGGCTCAAGAGCAGAAACTGCCCATGGCAAATGTTACGCTCGTGCCGACTTGGTTGTGAAAAAATGTGTGCAAAATCTGCCTTTGTGTGGTTCAAGTAAGTTTTGTGAGAATCTGTGGAAGGCAGTGAGTGGCCCTGATTTGCTCTTGATTTGATTTTGGAGTCGTTTTCAGGCCTCTTGGGATAGTTTTACTGTGTGATTGTTCATTTTCATGGGAAGGGATTCTTGATTGACACCATTGCAGGTATTTCGTCCACTCGTGTGCAACTAGCTGCACACAACGTGTCCTCGGTGTGGTTTGCTGATTGTGTACTCAAACTTCAGGAACGACTGCATTACCTGAAGAGCCCCGAAGCCAGAAAAGTGGTGCACAAATACAACAAAACCGCAGAGTGTCTGATGGGGTACCAGGCAATGTATCACAAGGCATGGATTCAGTCCGTCGACAGGTGCAAGGAGGGTATGTGCTGCCTTGTTTCAATGACGTATCACGGTATGGGGTGTTGCAAACACAAACACTTGCACCCAAAAATATTGGGCAAAATACTGGAACCCAATTTCACCTTTTAGCCCGCAATTTTTAAGAGAGGAACGACAAGGCGTGTGATCAATTCACTCGCTTTGTGATTGGTACAAAAATTCTACAGACGATTTCAGAAGAATCTGAACCTTTCAAACGTTCCGGAAAACAGCAGAGTCTTCCCTTTTCAAAGTGCAAAAATGTTCTATCCGCTCTGGTCTGGAGCTCTTGACGAACCACACTCAGTGCACACGATAGTTTACGTCAGTTCACTGTGCCTTGCTGCTCATTGTGATTTCCTTCACAGGTGAGCACTATTGCGTAAATTGAATGAATCAAGTTTCTCTTTGATTTGACAGCTCTGCAGGTACCGGTTTTGGTGCAAGAACCAGCTGCAGGTGTTTTGCATGTGAATGTGGACCCTGAAATTCTGACGTTGGTGAGAGAGGCAGAGTGGATGCGACGCCTGGGCTTGGACATCCCGGAGTCTGCAGGAGTACTCACCTACCTGAGAACCAAACTGAAGCGGGACCATGACCATCTTCGGGTGAGTATTCGATCCGGGTCAGGGCATTCTCTGTGAGAATCCGACTTGTTTTCAGTTGGGGGTTGGTGTGGTGCATGAATCGTGCAACGGACGGTCGCTTCATTCTTTTTGCAGTTGCTAGTGGAGGAGATAGAGGCGTTGAAAACTGCTGTCCCGACGATTTTCCGTCCTTTGTTGGAGAAGAGGTTCAAAAGAACCGACGCTGTGTTGAGCCCGGGTCGAGTTTCTGTCACCTGGAACTCTGTTAACCTGCAACTCTTCTTCTCCCAAGTCAAAGCCGAAATAAACTCTTTGGAGAGACTGATGAAGAAGGCAAGTTACTCGAACAAAGGACGTGCTTTCTTGTGCAAACACTGTCGTACAAGCTCCCAATCAAAAAATGAAACTTGGTTCACCACAGGTCACGGACATCAAAACTGCGCGCATTGACAGCTGCTTGGAAGAAATCGGTGACTCTGTGTTCTGCGAACTACCGGACGACTCCCCTTGGACTGTTGACGAATTCATGCAGAGAATGCAGGTTATTGTTTGGTATCAACCACGAATGATAGCTGGTAACACCCAGCATGTCGACGGACAAGCCATGGATTCCTTGCCCAAAATAGCGCCTGTCCCAAGACTACCCACATTTGTACCTCCCTTTGTCGACGTGGAGAAGAGACAATCTGTGCCTCTTATATCGGTGCACCGGGTCATTTGTGTTTCGGACTTCGGATTGCATATCGGTCTTTGTTTCAGGATCACTCTTCGGAATCAGCGTCCAGTACAGAGAAGTTGAGCCAGAGAGCCATGGAAGGAGTCCTGGACCTGTTGAGTGTGTTCAAAGAGGAATCCGGATTGTTCAATCCTCAACCAGAAGAATCACGACCAGCCAGCGTCAAAAGTGAGGCGAGCTCTGTTGTTCGTTGTGAGGGTCCTTTGATCTGCCAATACGACAAATGTTTGGATGACATTCGAACTTATTCGTCACCTGTCAAGCAGGCGGACAGGAGTTGCGTGGCTCCTCAGCACGTCCAGTCATATATCATCAATTGGAGCTTCCGGCCGAGGTGTTTGTGTGTGCAACAGCAGGTGCCGAACGCGAGGGCATCACGTTGTGATGGATTGCGGTCCATTTGACTCTGCCCGTGTCCATTCAGTGTGCGCGTTTTTCGCAGGCAGCGCTAAACCTACAGACGGAAATGATGAGACTTCCTCGGAAGAGAAAGAAGCTGAAGAGAAAGAAGCTGTCTCGAAGACTTCGATCCGCGAATCACAGGAGGCTGCGGATCGGGACTTCGACAAATTGGAAAGGAAGAGTCAACTGGATCGCTCAGCAGAGCCACCCGGCAAGAGGCTCACAAAAAAAGAGGAAGAAATCAAGTTGTTTGAAGTGAGTTTTTCGGTCTTCTCAATTCTTTTGGACAAGTCTCTGCAAAATCTGCTTTTCGGAGCCAGAATCGGTGAACAATTTTCAGTGGTTTCCCAAACTTCCAGAAGCACATGCTGCAGTGTGATCCTTTGTTCCAGGTGGAGTGCGACGAAGTATTCGCACACTTCAGCAACAGATGTCTGGAAGCCTTGCTGAAAGCCACCAAGCATTCGTTGGATCTCATTCGCAAGCGAGTGGCGCTGTCTCGGTTAGTGTCGTTCTTCGTGAGAAGAGGATAAATTCAAGATCAGTGTTCACACACGTCGATGCTGTGGCACTTGATGTTGAGGTGCAGACGTGCTCCACCAAGGTTGAGGGGTGGGCAGCAGGGGGATATTCACAGGCTACTGGAAGGAGTCTGACGGATCCAGGGGGCGTGCTCAAGCCTGAAAAGATTCTTGCACCCCAGTCTTTTTGCACCGAAGTGTCTTCTTCGGACACATGCATGCGATAGCCCCCCCCCCCCTGCCCGCCACTCCCCTCAGATACCCCTGTCCTGATACTCGAGAAATAGCGCTGAAGGTTTGGTACCAGTGGAGTCTGGTTTGACTTTGTTGTCACGGCGATATCTGTTGCGTTGACTTTGTTGTCACGGCGATATCTGTTGCGTTCAAGTGCAGAGACAAAAGACACTCACCTCGCGTGTCGGCACTGATAAGCACCGGTACGCGTGTTTTGACGGTCCTCTATTTTGCAGTGGAGTTGGCCGAAGGAAATCTGTGTTCGGGAACGAAACGCCCCAACTGCAACCGTTCTTCAGTGTCGACGTGACTCTACAGATCCCTAGCATTGTGCGTGTGCCGAAAAGAAAATAGTGTTGTTATTTGCGGACAAGAGAAACAAGTCGATCGTTCTTGGACTCCGTGTTTCTTCTGCAACCTTCAGGTGACGCAACCGACCGTGGAGGACGTGCAGCACGCGCTAAACAGAGCGGTGCAGCTCATCCTGGATGTGAGCTGCTCGGTAAAAGTGTGGGAGAGACCGAGCCTCGACCAGCCTGTAGCAGAGGAGACCGACGGTCCGTCTTTGCTCTGGAGTTTACGCGGCTGCCTTTGCGCTCGCCCGTCTTATTCAAGCAGTTCTTACGGCATGACAAAGGTTGTATCATCTTTCGTTGAACAGTTCCCGACAATCCGAAGCAGCGGAAGAGCTTCCACAAGTCCATTGTGGAGCACAAAGACATACCCAAGCTCACTGTGGTTCTAAACACGGCAATCATGTCCCAACAAGGCTCCATCCACAGCGCGCTGAAGCAGTACGAACACTTCCACTTCCTCTGGGAGCAGGACAGAGAAGAACGCATTCAGGTATCATCCCAAAACTTGAAGTGAGATGTCAACAATTGTGCGGAAACAAGAAATCTGATTCAAAACCATGAACCTCAAGTGCACGAGAAACCAAAAATAGGTTGTGGGCACCAGCGACCACCCAGTTTGTGTTTGTTGACCTGAACAACCCTGACGAAGGGAACCACGAACAATTCTGTTGCCAGGAGTTCACACAATCCGGACCGTCGCTGGCAGAATACAGGACAGAAATCGACACGTTCGACGACTACGAAAGACAAGTGAACGAGATCGCCCCAGCTATTTTGTTTGGTGCCCTGCAACTGAACACAGGTTAATGTCCCAGTTCAGGTTTCAAAATCTATGCAAACGCAAACAGTTGGAAAGATTTCATGCAGTTTCTCACACTCAGAGGTTTCTGAGTTATCGTCAGATGTCAGAGGTGCCTTGAAAACGGAAAGGTGCGAGGGCAATGCCTTGCAGTGCCGCGGAAGAAAGCGATCTTGTTTTGGGTGTCGGCTTCGTACGACAGTTGCTTGCCACTCTCCAGAAAACTCCGTGTGAAGGAGTTTCGTCTGCTTTTAAACTTGGAAACCGGTCCGTGCAGATTTGGGCTGAGCGTGTTGTTGATTGTGTCTTGTTGAACTTGATCAGAACCCATGAAGTACGCGCTCAACATTGAGATCCGAGCCTGGCAGATGCTCCTGTGCAGTAAATTGAACGATCAGTCAAGGTAGCACTACGTTCTCGATTCCTGGAGTGTTCTTGGTGTGAGAATGATTGTTGTGGTTGAGTTTCTTTGACGGTTGAACCTCAGCAAAGCAGGAGCTGAAACGGTCAAGTTCGAAGACAAAACATGAAATACCTGCTGGTGGTGCACTGATTTGAAATTTTTGTTTGACATCATGTGCACAGGGAGATGATGATGCGAATAACGGAGTTTATTGAGGAGACAGCGGTGCGATTGGGGCGTGACATCCGTGATCTAGATGACGTGCGACACTCGATGGGTGCACTGGAGAGCATCCGCCAAAACCAGATTGAGTTCGACATGAATCTTGGGCCCATCGAGGTGAGTACGACGAGACTGGACCAATGGTGTTTTCGCCAGGGAAACCAAAGGGGAAATGTCTAGTTGGGTCGGAGTGGGCAACACCACCGCTTGCCATTGAACCCACCTCCTCTGACAATGTTCGATGCTCAAAATGGGATGAAACGTCGAAATCCGAAGAAGACGTTCCTTCCATTAGCCAACCCAACAATGTTAAACACTCAGAGTGTGATGAAACGTACAAAAAGAGCGAGTCTGTGTTGTGCCCCAGCTGGGACAGGGGTGTTCACTGTTCTTGGTGGGGGGCAGGGCGATAATCACTTCTTTGTGACTGCTGCTCTGCGTTTGTTGTTTCTTGCTGTTTTTCAAGGTGTTTGTGGATTCCAAAAGAAATGTAACTGAGGAGCTTGGCTTGCTTGCAGGAGTCGTACGCGTTGCTACACAAGATGGGTGTGGCCGTTCCACAAGAGGAGGTGAACAAGGTGGACTCAATGCGTTACTCCTTCGTGACGATGATGGAAAAAGCCGTGAGCATCTTCAACTGACTTGACGTTTGAAAACACAACACGGATGTCGTATTTTGTGGGCATCTTACTCCAAGAACAAAAGTTTCCATTTGCTTGTGAAAATCCAAACCCTTTTCTTTTGGTTGGCTTTGTTTCATTCAATTTTTCGAAAACAAAGACGAATAAACCAGTGGCCTCTTGAAGTGGGCAAGTGGGGACCCGCACTTGCCAACTGCTGTGGAGATTATGAAAAACCGAGACAATTTTCCCGTTCCTGTTGGTTCTCGTCCTGCTCAGGAGGCGTTCGTCGGTTGGGTTTCTCAGGTCCTGCCCTGAGTGGACAAATAGCCTCTGTTCTCCGTGTGCACAGTTCCTGACGTTCTTGGAATAAGTACGCACGATGCTTTGTGAGCACAGTGTGCCAACAAAGCTGCGTCTTGGGGGTCTGTCTGATGTGATTTTTCACTTTCGCTGCTCCTGGTAGTTGTATGATGAGGTGTAGCACCAGTGACATGCACACACACGTCAAACTTTTCTGCCATTTGCAAAAACACCAGTTGGATTGTCTTGGGACTTGGGAGAGGAGTCCGTCTTTGTTACTCGTCCGTCGTTGAAAGATTTACAGCGAGTTTTCTGAAGAACCTGTGCCTGCGTTAGAAATGCATGTCAATCTCAAGATGTTTCCAGGTGGAAGTCCAGGATGAAGTGGCATCGGTGCAACCCGTTTTCAAGGACAATTTGACCTCATCGGTGGAGCATTTCACAAAAGAAGTTGACTTGCTTGAAGAGGCATACACAAACGTGAGTTCGTTTTCTCCGTCGTGACTTTTTCTTTCGACACTCATTTTGAGATTTGTTCAGATTCACGCTTTTACGTTTTGTTTTCTTTCAGAATGGACCAATGGTGGAAGGCATTCCGCCACAGGAAGCCAGCGACAGACTCATCGTGTTCCAGGGCAGATTCGACGAAATGTGGCGGGAACACCAGGTCTGTTCGTCGGGTGAAGCACTGTTCGGTCTGCCCGTCACTGAGTACCCGTTTCTGCAGAAGGTACGACAGCATTTATCGAGAATGTTTCACGCACTTTGTTGATGCTTCGTGTGACAGGAAACTCATCAGATATCATTTGCACAGTAGAAGATGTGCCTTTGTGTGATGTTGCAGGCGAAAAAGGAGCTGAGCCTTCTGCAGAAGCTATATGGACTCTACAACTCAGTCAACAGAAGCGTCGACGGCTACTATGAGATTCTGTGGAATGACATCAACGTAGAAGAGATCACACTGGAGCTGCTTGACTTCCAGAACAAGTAGGCTTCTCTCCTAGCAGCAAATTCACGCTGATTTGGGTGTATTTGACCAGTGTTTCGAGTTGTAACACTTGGAAATCGGTGACGCGTCGTCTTGTATTGTCGTGTTTTCTTCAAGAGCGAATTTTGACCACAAATTTTCTCAGGTGCCGCAAACTGCCAAAGGCACTGAAAGAGTGGCAGGCTTACGATGACCTCAACAAAAAGATAGACGACTTCAGCGAGTGTTGTCCCCTTGTGGAGATGATGAGCAACAGTGCCATGAAAGACCGACACTGGGACCGTATCGCGCAGTGCACAGGACACACATTCGACCGCAAGTCGGAGAACTTCGCTCTCAAGCACATCATGAAAGCGCCACTGCTCGAAAATTTGGAGGATATCGAAGTGCGTCACGATTTTGTGATGTTTTGAGGAAAATTTACGGCAGAAAGAAATTCAACTGTGAAATTTGATTTGCGCAGTTCCTGTTACAAAGTCTCTCTCGGACAAGCGCTATTCGTGTTTGGTGTTCTGTACAACAATCACTGCTTTGTCAACTTTGCAGGATATTTGTATCTCTGCTGTCAAAGAAAAGGACATTGAAGCCAAACTGAATCAAGTGATCGCTGAATGGAACACGCAAGAATTCACGTTTGCAACTTTCAAGGTGATTTTTTGCCCCATCTTCATTCAATCGAAGTTGTGGACCCCACGGAGCTACATAGCTTGTTATGTCATGTGCACGAGTGGAGTAATTTGCGTTTCAGAATCGCGGTGAGCTCATGTTGAAGGGCAACGAGACTTCAGAGGTCATCGCGCAGATGGAGGACAGTCTGATGATTCTCGGTTCTCTGATGAGCAACAGGTACATTTTAATAGTCTTTCCACCGTCTTGTTGTGCGAAGTCCCTCAAGGGCGAAGCACCATGTGGTATTGCAGTACATGGCAAGGTGGATGAAATGTCCCCTGCCCCCTCCCCCTAACCCCCATCCCCCCTCCCCCACCTAAACCCCCCTCCATGGCTAGACCCCTCCTGCAGCC
>JAAUXT010051510.1_pt1 | contig 18040 bp, 12 predicted proteins | sample 7278171 | NCBI WGS metagenome assembly JAAUXT01 (sample SAMN14350112, study PRJNA611818) | marine sediment metagenome | isolation source: surface marine sediment (1.8m) | place: French Polynesia: Moorea | collected 2018-08
CCTCGACCTGCCCCTCGCGTGACCCGCACCTCCTTGCACCCGCCCCTAGCTGCACCCACCCTCCCCTGGACCGTCCCTCCCCTGGACCCACCCCTCCCCACCCCCTCCCCACCCCTCCCTGTAACAAGGTAGTGTTGAGAACTGATGCTTATCATGATCTGCATTGGATTGCACATGACTTGACTTGCTTCCGAAGAATAACCGTGACTCTGATAGACATTTCCCAATTTATTCAAGCAACACACAAACACACTGAACATCACAAGACGAGACCGATGCACACAACGAAATGGTCCCTTAAATAGATGAGTACACACATGACAATGCAACAACCAATCACAGAACAGGACCCTGGCGCACCATGCAGAGCAACTGAGTACTCCAACCCTGGATGAGTAATGGCCCACGCGGTAGCACCAAACAAGACGAGAAGGGTCCAAAATAAAAAACAAAATTCCCGCATGAACATACACACTATAAATCGTCACACGTACAATTTCAACCTGTTACATCCCCCTGGACCCGCCCCTCCCCTCCCCTGGACCCGCCCCTGGAGCTGGAGGCGGTACGTGCCTGTGCGCGGCTCTGTAGTTGTGGATACAGCGGCTCCGGAGGCCTCGAGTCGAGTCGATTCTACAGCGCGGTCCGTACACGTGTACGTCGTGTGTGTCGACTGCAAATAATACTGGAGTGGAGCACAGTCAGGAGGAATACACCAGCTGCAGTTTCAGTGGATGTTTTGCGGTGGGGAACATGATAAATTAAACGCTTGCACACTCTACACCTGACGCGCACACATGCAGACACGTGCACGCACACACACGCACACACACACACACACACACACACACACACTTGGACATCTAACAAACTCACTGACTCACTCACTCACACGCGCTTTCACCATCCTGAAAAGCACACACAAAACCCGCACACACACACACACACACACACACACACACACACACACACACACACACAAGACAGCCCATCACACACCCTCACACACGTGCACACACATTCAAGCGTGTCTTTTACGTCAAATACAACACAACACACGTGTCAGTTGCTTGTCTGTCGCATCGACAGTGCACCTGACGTGGTGTCCATTGACTCAAGGTGGCAGCGTCAACGTTTGTCCAGAACAATACAAATGTGAGGCATTCTACCACACAATATCTGCTGACTCAGCAGCACAGCTTCTGTTGACGCAACGTCACATTTTCGTGTGGAACGTCAGCGCCGCTCGTGTCTTGACGTAGCGTCGACCGACCTAGCGACACAGCGTCCGTTGACTTGGCAACGCAACGTCACGACAGTAACGATGCTGAACGTCGACGTCAACGCCGACGCCAACCATGACGCCAACACCGACGCGGGCGTCATCCTCCAACTGCGTGACGCCATTGAGCATCATGACGTCACAGCTCTGACGTCACTCCTGAACACGTGTGACGTCACGCGTCTGCGCGGTGACGTCATCGAGAGCCTCGCGTTGCGTCAGGACCAGTCGCAGACGTTCGGTTACCATGACGCCGCCGTGAGCGCCGTCCTCTACGCCGCCTACACCGGAAGTGACGTCTTCCGCTTCCTGTGCGACAACGGACTGAGCGATGTCGCTGAGGACGGAGGTGAGGCGCGTTCACACCAGAGGGCGTCATGCGTCAAGCGGTTTTCACGTTGAGTGTCACATGGTGTCGTTATTTGACGTCGGCGTCAAAATTTAGCAATGACCGCAATGACGGAATTTTGGCGTCAGCCAAAAAAAAACAAGACCGCGCGTCACCCAATGCAAAAAACCCCTTCACACAACGCACGAGATGACCCCACGTGACACGTGACGAAAGGTGGAACGTGTCACGTGACTGTGTAGTGTTTCAGAGCCACTACGCGCCTCCAAGTCGCGCTGGACGTCGCTGCACTTCGCGGCATTTGGCGGGAACCAGGCCGTCGTGCAGCGTCTCGTGTCACGTGGCAGCGACGTGAACGGTATTATCGCCCAGCAATGAGTCTCTGTCTCTGTCTCTGTCTCTGTCTGTCTGTCTGTCTGTCTGTCTGTCTGTCTGTCTGTCTGTCTCTCTCTCTCTCTCTCTCTCTCTCCCCTCTGTCTCCCTCTCCCATCTCTCACTCCTCCCATCTCTCACTCCTCCCATCTCTCACTCCTCCCATCTCTCACTCCTCCCTTCTCTCACTCCATCCTTGTCTCACTCCTCCCATCTCTCACTCCTCCCATCTCTCACTCCTCCCATCTCTCACTCCTCCCATCTCTCACTCCTCCCATCTCTCTATCTCCTTCAGCTCGGGCAGGAGGACGCCACTCCCCGACTCCTCTCCACCTCGCCGTCAGGCACCCGGACATCGTGAGGTTCCTCCTGCAGCACGGGGCCGACACCGACGCGCTGTGCAGGTCAGAGGGCAGGGCAGGGCAGGGCAGGGCAGGGCAGGGCAGGGCAGGGCAGGGCAGGGCAGGGCAGGATCATGTGGAGCTACGTTTTGTTGATTTGCGCCTGGTTCCCAAGCGGGTACCAGGTAGCGGAAAGCACATAAGGCTTCATGGATAGGATTCTGTGGACAACACTTTTTGAATTAAAATAGGGCTCAATTTTGTTCATATATGGTCAAAAGATTTTGGCTTGGTGTAGAATTGTGTGGCAGGAAGGATTTTGTTTTAAGTGTACAACTTTGGAATGTTGGTTTGTGATGGTGATAATGCATGGGATGCAAATCACCCGACCTCCATGGAGGTATTTTTTTATTTCCTGTTTTCTCAACCTGGAACAGACAGCTGAATTTTTGTGCTTGCTGCTCCAGAAATTACATCAACTCCTCAGTGCTACCACTGATGTCGTGTGTTTTCTGGTGACGGAAAGGTTGTGGACAAGTGCTGAAGAGTTCGTGTCTTTGGGGTGTGACGAGGATGTATCAGGAAATAGTGGTATTTTGCATGATCAGTGGCCAAGTCAATTCACCAGTACTCACCAAGAAGGACAACATAATCAGTCTGGTATTGGTGCCCAAGTGACCACCCATGTCCTTTGAGATTGACGGTCAAGTGCAGTTTGTTCAAAATGTTTCTTGTTTCTTGCTGAACACCAACAAACACAACTGTTGAGGCTTGACGTTTATTTTACAATGTAAATGTACAAATGTAGCCACAACTTCACTGTTTTAAATATCTGAGAAAAACATGATTTGTGAAATCAGTTTCAGGATTATTTTCAATCAATATAAGCTGAGACATATGGGCATCTGCTTAGTAATTCATGAGATCTGCAAGTAAACATGACCTGTGCCAACAGCAAGGTCAGATGCACATCCCACTGAACCCAACACACAGTTGTTATCTTCATCCAATGAGAAGGCTCCACATCTGTCTTCTGCTGTGCACAGCTTGGCACACTGTGATTTGCTCCTGACTTATATGGATGTGATCACATGATTTGCTGGGATACTGCTTCCTGGTATCTTTCCAAATTTTAATTTGGTCAGATTTGTTTTTGGTGCTGTTAAAAACGCATTAAGTTGTGTGATTCAAGTGAAAAATGATGGTTTGTGTTTCTGATCACTTGTCTTGACCTTAATTCAACTACAGTGACCACTTGTCAAAAAACTTGCATGCATCAAAGAGAAAAATATATTTTTATCAAGAACAAGGTTTCAAAAAGAACACCTATGATCATGCTCACCTCTTTCTTGAACCTGTACTTCACACAGCTGAAGATAATTGTTGTACGATGAATGAAATCTAATTCTCACATATCTCCCTGTAATAGCTGGCAGTGGGCAACAATAGACCCTTGTCTCACCAGCTGTGTAAGGGACAGCATCATAGGCACATTGCTCTACAGAAGTAAAACTAGATGAATTGCTGATTTGAATGTAGATCCTCTGCAGTCGGTCAGCTGAAATGGAAAGTGAATTGCAGTCCTTGTCTCAACAGAGAAATACATGTTTTTGGGCAAAATGAGGAGAATTCCAGTGGCAGATCATCTTCTGCGGCTTCCAAACACTCAATGCCTGAATGAAGGGACATGTCACATATGAGATTGACATTGTGAATTGTGCCGTGAAAGTAGGAAAGGCCAAAGAGAAATGTGGAGGGGCTCTCAAGCAAGATGGTGGTTGATGTGACAAAAGTCTTCAGCAAAATGCAGGTTCCTGAGTTTGAATGTTAAAGTTGGTAAGTGTTGAATCGAAAAAGTGTCTCAAGCATATTGTCTGGAATAATTTGGTGTTGAAAGAAGGAACTGTTTTGAAAGAGAACTTGTTCTGAGTAATGCCCAAGAAAATTAAAAAAAAAGCATTATTTCTTTAATGCTTTCCAGCAGCATCCTTCCAGCTCATTCTCAACAAAAATGGTTTCAAGTGCAGGTTAGAAGTTGATGCTTTGATCTTGTAAATTGGTCCAGTAATTTTGTTGTTTTGTTGTTTTTATTGTCATTTGTGGTGGTGATTATTGGTTTCTGTGCAAGAGGAACAGAGTTGCTTTCATCATTGATGTATTTTCCTGTCCCTGGTGTGAGAGGGTTCTGGGTGTTCCTGATGGGTCAAACAACTTCTGGATGGCATCAGTCTTTTTGGTTGCAGAAAGTTGATATTTGTTTGCAAAATTTAAAGTCACAAAAATGAGTGACATTTACATTCATATCAGCACAAAGGCCAGGGCCTATTTTCGCAGTGTGTGTGTACCTGTATGTGTGTGCTGAGGGCGGCAACCAACACTTACCATTTGAATCTGTGGTGGTGATGGCCACCTTCTCTATTTGGTAGATGCCTGCCAGGTCTACCCATAGCCAGGCTCCTGGTTGTGAAGTTGTGACTGCACACCAATCATAAGCATTATTTTGTACAAAAACGCCATCAACAGCGTTTCTTGAATAGGCTGGCTCTGTCATGGTGCCTGCATCGAAATATGATGTGACTTGTGATGTGTGTTTATTACGAGCTAAATTCCGGGGCAAAATCTCCAAAGCTGAAAATAAAGAAAAGTTAGAAATTTAGACCAAACATGCTGGAAAATTGTACTCTTGCCACATGTCAAAGATTATAAACCAGGATCACATGCACTTTGCTTGACTTTGTGTTGGGCTAAAATTTGCGAAACAACAGGGCCCATCATGCAAAATTGAGATTATTTGTTATCCTCTGTGTCAATTTTGTTTGGCCCAGCAAATTCCATGTCATTTGCTTCATCCTTTGCTGGATATATCTGGTGTAGAAGTTGGAAACAGCAAAAAGAAACTCCTGTTTGGCACACACAAAATACATTCAAACTGCTTGCTTTGTTTTCTGTTGAATATAATTCTCCTGACAAACCCAAAATATCTTTTGCCAGTGGCTTTGCAGTGAGGTTTCATCTTTTTCCCTCACCGGACAATCACACATTTTGCTGTGAAGCGCAGCAAGGTCAATGGAAACTGGAAATGTTCAGTATATTTCTCAGTGTTTTGGTTCGCTCTCACTTACCATAGATTGTTGTAAAGTACAAACTTGTAACAACCAACACCCACACAGACACTTGAAGGGGAAAAATTTGGTTTCCCATCTTATTCTCAGCACAGCAATTTCCTTTGTTGATTTTTCTGCAATTCACACAACTTTTCTAAACCTGCACAAACAGACAAATTGTAATCCAAGAAGAAGATCAGAAACTGTGTGAAGAGCAGTGAGCAGATTCTTCCACCAATAGAAGCTGGGTCCTTTCTCTGAATTTCTCTCTGTGTGAAGACTTGTTAGGAGAGCGTTGTTCACAGGATGAAAATTCTGTTGAGTTTATACCCAGAGTGTAGAGACTTGAGCCCAACACAGGTCATACATCTATGATTCATAGGCTGGAGGCAGGCATTGTGCTCAAATTGATTTGTGCATTTTAGAACTGTGAATATTTGATGATGTAGTCCATGACTGCACACACTAAATAATGTAGAGGTAGAGTTTCAGTAGCATTTGCCTTCAGATATTGATTCGGCAGGCTTCACTCATTGATTGTGCCTCTAAACTGTGCACTTTTAACTCTCTATTGTCCTCTGTTTTTCACTTACACATGCCACAGTACCCAGACCCACACTCTTTGATCAAGACCAAGTCCCCAGCCAGGACCCGAAGTGTGGAGACCCAGGCTCGGCTCAATGCTTTCCATTAAAACTGCAAGAAACTGAGAACTTGGTATAACACCACAGCAGGTGAAGGACGAAAATGCAGATGTTGGGGGCAGTAGTAATGCGAGAGCCCAGATGCCCAGGTCCCAGAGTGCACAACTCGTTTTGATTGTTTTGGAGATGAAGCGCCCTGTGTGAGCTGTTCATTTTGCTGGTCTGATATCAAAACTCCACACATGCCTTCGAACACCACATGACCCAGCGGACGCTGCGTCAACTGTGAAACACGGGGGAGTTTTAGCAGCATGCTCCCTAGCCGCAAAACGTACAGGTTACACGTAGTCCCCTGTTCTGGAAGAGCCCACTGTAACTAGACAAGAATTTTTGAGTCAGAAACCTGAGAGGGTTCTGGGTGTTCCTGATGGGTCAAACAAGTTCTTTTTGGTTGCAAAAAGTTGATTTTTGTTTGCAAAATTTAAAGTCACAAAAATGAGTGACATTTGCATTCAAATCAGCACATTTTTGCAGTGTGTGTGTGTGTGTGTGTACCTCCAAACTGTGTGGTTTCAAAAGGGCTCAGAACCCCAAGTTTTGTTTCAAAAAGTTTGCAAATTTTGTTGTGTTTTCATACCTGTGGACAACAGGCGAGTTGCATCTGTAAGCTACGTGTCAGGTGTACGTTTTGCAGCTTCGGAGCATACTGCTAAAAGAACCTACAGCAACACCTAGCGCCTTGTACAACGCATCAGGCGGCCAGTGTGAACCGGACTCAATGTTCCCCCTCCTGCTTGCTTTCAGAGGGCGCCTCCAGCGTGCGAGCCGGTACCGCTCTCCACGCCTCCTGGCGACGACAACGCCCACGCCTCGGACGTACGTCCCTCTAGCGGAGGGCGTCGCGCGGCCCCGTCGCCGCCCCAGGATTGGTCGCGCTGGGTGGTGCTGAGAGCCAATGAGAAGGCGTGTGAGGCGGCACGGGCAGAGTTCCCCGGATGGACCTTGCTGCTGGTAGGGTTCACCATCACGGACCAGTTCAGGTCAGTATGTCGGGGGGGGGGGGGAGGGAGGGGGCAGCGATTTGCAGACCATGAACCAGGAACTAAGAAATTCTCTTCGCTTATTGGCAGTTCACGTACCTTCGGATTCTGGTTCGTGATACAGCCACACGAACACACGTTTGAACTCGATGGCGACCCCCACCAGAAATTCATTCAAAGAAGAAAGATGGGCCTGTGTATTTGTCCCACCCAGATCAGGCGCAGCCAACTTGGCAATGCCCCCCCCCTCTCTAAAAATCTCTCAGGCCACACCATTCGCGCACCAGGCACGCGCACACACACACACACACACACACTTGAATCACCATTTTTTCATTGGCACGCACAGTTTAACAAGCACTCAAGCAGACTGACACACGCACACAGGCACACACACGCACCCAAACTTCCCTCACCTGCTACACCCTGCCCTATCCACAGGCCTGCGAACTGTATCTCAGTCTCGGACCTGGAGCTGCGCTCCTGGGGCGAGGAGCACCTGCCCGCCGGCGTCTTCCACCACCTCGCCGGGGCCCCGGGCCAGCCTCCCGCCGGGGGAGGAGCCGACCCTCCGGGGAGGGCAGAACCCGACGACGCGCCCTTCGCTCTCGCCTATCTCTATGCCATCAAGGTATGCTGGTATCACACACACACGCACACCTGCACAAGTGCACACACATGGACATACCATATACGGACACACACATCACAACCGCGTGGAATACGCATTGGCATGCATACACACCGACAATGAGCCCAGCCACACAAACACACACGCTCAACAACAAAATCCGGAATTGGCATGCATACACATGCCCACCCAAGCAATCCCAAACCGACGCGTGCACACATACACACACATGCATACACGCACATACACAGACACACACCTACACGGGAATGCCAAAACACAGACAGAGAGACAGAGAGACAGACAGACAGACAGACAGACAGACAAACAGACAGACAGACACACAGACACACAGACACACAGATAGAGATGAGCGCATACACACGTGCAAACACACACACACACACAAACACACACACACAAACACACACACACACACACAAACACACAAACACACCGGGGCCCAGCGAGTGAGCGCACACACACACACACACACACACACACACACACACACACACACAGCCCACCGCTCCACCTTACAGAACGGCGCCGAGTGGATCTACCTCGCTGACCTCGATGACCTTCTGGAGCGGAGGCGTCCTTCCCTCCTCCTGGAGCAGGACAGCACCGGACTCCTCTTCAAAGCGGACACGCCCTTCCACCCAGCTGTTCACTTCGGCTGCGATGGGGCAGACGTGGACACCAGCACACCCAATAAGGACCGTCCCTCCCTGTACAGCCTCTGCTCCTTCCCAGCCCCAGCCATCCAGGTCAGGGCTCAGGCTAGATCCAGGGGCTTGGGACATCCCCCAGGTGCCTGTGACCCTGCAGCCCCTCCCATCACCCTTCATCCTGGGTCCACAGTGCAGTATGGTTCCACCAATATCCTGTACACTAAAGAAGCTTTCTGGGCTTTGCCATTTCATTCAGGGAGCAACTCAGTTTTATGGGGTCTGATTGCCCAAAAGATGCTGGGGATCAGTGGTCACAGAATTGCAGTCCATTCTGCAAGTTTGAAGCCAGACGGAGTCACTGCTTCTCACTATGAAGAGGTTGAAAAAGATTTGAGCCAATGGAAATGCACCACCAACAACTTCAAAACATGCTTGAATGAAGTGGTGAAGATGATGGTGGAAGGGAAATTTCTGGATGCAAGTTTCCCTCCTCTTTTGCAGCAATGGATCCAAGCTTTGGACAGATTGGGCTACACCTTTCCCCACCTGTCCTCAGATGGCGCGGCTGTCTCTTGCTTTTCAGATCATCTCTTTCATCCCATTGATTATTCAAAACTTGATTCCAGTCAAGCAAAAATTCCCATCAACAATGCTCATCCTATCAGCAAGATCTATTCAGAGACCTGTGCAAAGTCCAACACCAGGAAGATTTTGCAAATGAATCAACTGCTTTTAAACCCCTGGATGCAGTTTCATGATGTGTTGCTGATGGTGGTGTTCAACAACCCTTGGTATGAGGGGATCCCCTACATTGAAACCTTGTACAGACCATTCTTTCCTTACATGTTGTATTGTGGCCCAGGAATGCCTGATTTCACATCAAACAAATTTGAAAGATTGAATAACTTTGAATTCACTTTCTACTCTTATGGAGGCACCAAGAAAGGGTACAAGCATGGTGCCTTCAACTATGAGTGTATGATCAGAGCTATCAACATGAACTTCCCAGTGTCAGGCATCCTGTTCATCTCAGATGACACCCTCCTCTCTGTGCACAAGCTGCAGTATCTTCACAGAAATACAACTTGGTACATCCCACTGTGGGATCTGGTCATTGATGATTTGTCAGACTCTATAATCTCCTGGTGGGGTTTTCAAAAATACAGGACTGAGGGTCTGAGACTCTTGAAGAGAATGGCAAAAGAAAAGGACAAACCAACAGTGATAGGTAAATGCTACAGGCAGCTTCTAGAGTTGAATGGAGGCCCATATAGAGTCACTGGGGGCTTTGCTGATGTCTATTATGTTCCCAAGAACATTGCTACACAGTTTGTGACAGTTGGATCCATGTTCCTAGAAGAAGAGCTGTTTCTTGAGCTGGCTGTTCCAACCATGCTACAGTGTGTTGCAAACCTGCACACCACTGAAGGCTTGAAGGGTGAATACAGAAGAGCTGACAGACACTACCCATGGCTCAAGTTTACCAAAGAAAGATTCTTGGACTTGGGATACATGTACATACACCCTACCAAATGGGGGCCTCTTGCTCCAGAAGTGAAACATGCAAATTTCAGCAAGTTTAGAGCATTTTTCTGTGACACAGTGCTGCCATGGATGCATGATCCTCAGGGCAAGTTACCTGTGCAACTCTAGGGTTCTGATCCCCAGATTCTGGCTGCCTGGTATTCTTGTGTATTCTTGTACAAAGTTGTGGTTTTGAAAGTGTCGGGAATGCAGCATGTGTGGTTTGGATGCTGGTTTCCTTGTCGTACAGATCCATACATTGTTTATTTTTGTGGAGATGAGATGATTTTTCGAACATGACCAACATGAAAAAACACACATTCTGAGTCATGTAGATTTTTTGTGGGTGTTGTTCGGTTGGGGGGTGACTCATGGAATTCAAGCGTTGTTTCGACACTCCCAACAACGTTTTTTGAGTTCTGCTGGAGAAGTCTTGATGGGCGCGTGTTGAGAGGAAGAGAGACAAATCATGGGGTTGCAAATCCAGAAGATTCCAGCAAGGACAGAGAAGCTGCAGCCGAGAACACATTTTGAAGCTGATCACGATTTCAAATCATGTATGCTAGTACACGTTGAGATATTTGTAAAATTGGCTTTTTCCTGAAGACTGAATGTGAGTTTCATCAGGGTCAAAGCAGCTTTTCGCTACTTGCTGATTTGGACCACAGGACAAACAAGCTCGGTTCAACGACATCAAGTTTCAACCGCACATCATGCATCACTTGCCTCAACCCTCAAGCTGAGGTGCATCTTGTGTTCATTCAGTGATGGGGGGGGGGGGCAATGTTACTCTGAGGTGAAATGCCCCAGGGCCATTTCTAATTGACGACCGTCTTGTCTTTGTTTGTGCAGGGAGAGGCAGTTTTCCTCGAGCGGCATTTTCCCACTCGAACAATTTCCGTGCTAAAGATCTGAAGTGCCAAACGTTATCTTGGAGCGCACACTGTCACTGTCCCAAATTCGCTGTCTGTTTTATTGAGAAACACTCCCAAAAATGTTGGCAAAAGATCTGTCTGCAGTCACATGACACCATTTCAGGAATTTTCACTTCTTTAAAGTCTCCCCATTGGCAAGAAAAATGCCATGGGGCCGAACTTGTGTTAATCCCATCACAAATGATGGGACGTTGTGCATCGAAACCTCTCTGTGACAATTTGTTCCTCCAGGGGTGCACTGCATCCTGATATTTTTGTTGTTCTGCGGGCGGGGTGAGGGTCTGTTGAATCAACTTGTTTCACTGACCAAGGTTGAGTTGAGAATTTTTTACCACTCTGCACCTGGGATTCCCACAAGAAAGTCTCATGAAAAATAATGGATTGCACACAGCTGGGAGTGAAAATGTAAGCAAAGTGTTCCAAGCAGTGAGGTAATCCAGGTTCTCAAGAAGATAAACACTCACAATATGACATGTAACAGTCAAGATGAAGCAACCAGCATTGAACAGAAATATGAGAACCAGCTTGACAGTTGATGAATTTGACCTTTGTGAACTGATTTTTCTCTTTTGTTTTTTAACATTTCTCCAAATGATTATGTGGATCACACACATTTTGGACCCTGCAAAAACTTGTAAGATAAAAACAAAAAGCATAACAGGGTTAGAAAGGCACAAATCATTCAGTGCTTCTCCAGAAAAGTTCCAAACTGGAATACAGATGCAAAGGAGGACAATGAAGATCAACACAAAACTTCGCAAAACACAAGATTTCACAAATCCTATTTGCATGAACCTGGAGTTCAATGGATACAACACAACCATGAGTCTTCCAAAGGAGATAAGAATTAAGAAGTATGAGACACACAAACCATAGAATGTGCACACAATAAAGGCCAAAAGACAGATGATACTTTTTTGCCATTGTCTTTCTTTGAAAGGGATGTTATTCTGGAAATACATGTCAGCTATTCCCAAGATGCCCAAATAAATAATCTGCAAATTATTTCCAAATGAAAGCCCCAAAACTAGTAGTTTGAAAGGTCTCTTTTTCACTTGTGTATTTCGATTTGTACCCCTGGATCCTTGGCTTGTTTGAGAGGCAGCACTTGCAGTGTTAAAGAACAAAATAAAAAGTGCAACAGTTGCAGTTGTGACTTTCAAGGCAAAAGATGGGATGATGTGCAAACAAGAAGGGATTGGCACAGAGTAAGGGAAACTGCAACTTGTAAAATGTTGTATTGTGCAGCACAGGAATGGCAAATCTGTTACAATGTGTAGCAAATTCATATTAATAGCAATTGTGTCAGGTATCTCCTTCAGAAGGTTGTGTGAGATGTCAAATAAAAATATCTTTGAAACATTTGAAAACAATGAAGAAGATAGATTTGAAACTTTGTTGTATGAAACATCAACTTTACCCATTTGCTTTATGTTAGAAAATGCTTGCCCTTCGATCAATTCTAAATTGTTCTCTTTCAAAATTACTTGATATACCAGGTATAAATCATGAAAGCAATTTTTGGATAGCTTGCCTCATTTGTTTGAGGCAAAGTTGGCATAAACAAGTGATGCCAGCTTGGATGTAGTACCACATATTTCAACAAGTTCATTTCCAACACAATGGAGCCTCAAGACCCTCTCATAACTGGAGAAAATATGGATCTGCTTCAATGAGGAATTTGTGATGTGGTAGGAGATAAAGGCATCAAATCTCTTTTCTTTTGTGTCGTGGCAAGATATTGCAAAATTTACACAAGTACAGTCAGCTGGACACTCCAAGTTAGATATCTCACACAACAATTCATCATCTTTCAAAGGACAGCTGGGGCTGTGATTGCAGATATCACTCATGTCAACACACAACTGAGACTTCCTGCATCTGAGCATGTTGATACAGATTCGGGTTGTGCCACAAAGGTGCCTTGTGTGTTCATCATATCCATATGGACAGTTGTAGATTCCATCACAAACATATAACCATGGGATACAATAAAAACTGGGACACTGGAAATGAATATTGCACTCAAAATGCAAACAATTCTGCAAATGTGAACCAGTGGGGTAGGGTGTCAACTGAAAGAGATTATTTAACTTGTAAATGCAGATGTCACTCATGTGGTAACATGAAGAATCACCAAAGCCACATTTGTGATGTCCAGGTATCAAGCAGGAGCTGTTTTCTTGTGCTCTGTATACCTTCTGAGAACAATGCTGCACATTGTTGTGCAAGGGTGTCTCACTGTTGTGACAGTGAATAGTTTTCCTATTTTCATTTTCAGTTTGGTGTGAAGATGTCTTGTGTTCTGTGGACATGGTTGAAACAAATGTTTTGCAGAAGCCATTGCGAGCCTTATACTGGATTGGGGAACAAGAACATTTTTTGTATTCACAAATTCGAGGGCACAGCACCTCCTTGAAAGGACACATTTCATCACTTGATTTGATGTACATGTCTTCTCCAGGACAATCTCTGAAGCCATCCAGGACAAACATGCTTGAAATGACTCCCACATGAGGGCAAGTATACAAATTGCCTTGTATCAATCTCACTGGTTTGAGCTTGCTGACACAAATGAAGTAAAGTGGCAGTGATCCAACTGAGAGGTTTTGGTGTGTCAAATGTGTTTGCCATATTCTTTCAAATGTGTGCCTTTGGTGTAATCCCAAAGCATGTGGTGAATCTACAATGATATCAAATGTAGTTTCGCCAACTGCATTAAAAATGAATGAGAAATAAGATATGTCCTTTACAACAAAAGGTTCCAATTTTTGTCTGTGACACAACTGCAAGTGTGACTGGCCCCAGGATTGGGTCAGCCAGATAAACACATAGCAAGTGTTTTGTTTCTTAAACTCCAATGAACCACAGCTCGTCTGTGGTGGATGCACTAAAAAAGGCTTTTTGAGAAGAATTTCATCTTCAAACTGACAAACAAGAGTTGTCCTCACAAATTGTTCACAGGTAACATCAATCCATTTGTGCTGAGCAAGGTTGAAAGCCAACAACAGAGCAGTGCATTGATGTTGCAGTGGGAAGAGTTTCTCTCTGACAATCATTGACCAACGTATTTCAGGGTATCCCCTATCATCAAAGTAAAGTTCTTCAACCCTTTCCAATTGTTGGTACATATCTCTCCAACCTTGGTATGATATAGGATGTCCTCTTTCCCATCTGTAACAAATGAAAAATAGACTATACCTATTTCAGACCTGCTGAGGTCATGATGATGCTCTGGGTTTATTTTACAGAGTACATGTATGCCACAAACAATTCAGGAACTTTCCTTTCTCAAGGGATAAGACATGTCCCATACAACTGGAAAAGGCTTTTGGATTTTGTATTGGGAGGAAATACACCCAATTTTTACAGTGTTAGAACACACACACATACATACCATCATGAAGACATCACGACATCTTGTTGCAGATCAGTACGTGATCATTCTTACCTGTCAGTTTTCCCCTCCTTGTTCTGCAATCCTATGAAAAGCAAATGAATCCAAGGTAACTCTGTGGAAAGTTTAAGGATGTTGAGAAAGTCATCTTGTTGTTGTCGACTGATGAATTCTGGCAGGTGTCCCATTTGATGAAGATTGCATTGTTCTGCAGCCTTGGTCCATGACCAACTAACTATGAAGTCAAGTCGATCAATGAGACAATTTGCAATAAACCTGTAATTTTGTGATTGTACAAAGCAAAAAAGTCCTGTGGGGCCAAGCTGTATTTGGCTGAAGTTCAATGTGATATTTGTGCCCTGAATCCACTTTGTGTGAATAATTGTGTGACCACTATCCTCTGATGTTTTGTGCAGAAGTATTTCCAACTGATTGAAGACTCCTGGCACTGCCAAAACAAATTTCTTTCTGTGATTTGTTACTTTGTTTGTATCACTTTTCCACCTCCTGAGTTTGAGATGAAAACCCCTGGGATTTTCTTGAGTTCCATGGAGACCAAAAACCGCCTCAGATTCAGATGGTTTCTGTGGAACATGTTCAAGCCACAATATTTTTGCCAAGGAGAAAGAGACTGGTACCTTCCTCTTGTCCAATGTATCAGAAATAGTGTTCTTGACAAATTCTCTCTCTTTAAAATCTGTTGTAGTGGATCTCATGTGTATCACATAAGTTATCCAAGACCCAAACCAGTAGCTGAACTGAGTGTGGACACGTAATGGCCCAACTTGGATGAACTCTATGTCAACAAGGAAATCTTTTTTGACTACATCCCACAACCTTGCAAAGTACCCAGACAACATGTGAAACTCATATACATTTTCTTCAGGTTTTCCAGCTTGTGTCTGTGTGAATCTTTGCACAGTAAACTTGCCATTTGTTGAGGTTGTTTCTGTTGCCTTGATGGAAAAGGCAAAAGGTTGGCAGCACTCCCCATAAACATGCACAGTGTGAAAACCAACTAAGTTGTTGTGAGATGGTTGGTCCAGGTGAAGCCTAAAATAGCACAGTCTTGGAAACAAATTTGTGTTCTGTGAGACGGAGTGAATATTGACTGGTCCTTGCCCTTGGAAAACTTTGTACATTCCAGTGGAGACCTGCAAGATGGTGCACTTTTGGGAGTCTACAGGAACTGTAGTATGCTCGTAAAAGGTCCCAAATTTTGCTATCCTGTCAATGGTAAACACTCCAGTTTCTTCCATCAGTTTCTCACACATGTTGAGAGGTTTTGCAATTGTACAGAAGCTAAATGTTACAACTCCTTTCACCTGCACAGTAGCATACTCCTTGTGAACATAAAAGACCAGGAGAGAGGATGGTGTGCTGGAAAACATGCTTCTGGGGGCATGCCATTTGACGTAGTTTTTTGTGAGATATTTGTTACAAAATAAGAACTCCTCAACAGCAAGAGCACCTTCAAATTGAAAAACTGCCAGACCCCCAAAGGCACACACATTACTTGGCTCACCAGTGAAAATAAATTGAGTTACTGTTATGTTCACAACTGTTCCTGGTGGAGATTGGAACCACAAGACTGACTGCCAAGGCTCAGTTTCTAACACAGGAGCACTTGTGAAATTAACAAACTCAAGAAGACTGTCATTGCTTACATGTACTACTTTCCTTCTCAGATTCTTACTGGAGAAAGATATTTTCTTGTTTGTAACCCAGTTCAACAAAGGATCATCAATTGCAGTTTGTACAATACACTGCCATGTTTTCACAGCAAGTTTTTTGTTCTCATCAAAAAACATAAATCTCTTGGAAAAGAACCCAGGACCCTTGAACACATGGATCACACAGACTCTCTCATCAGCGAGTGTCAGTCTGAGCTGGATTGTTTGGAATTTTTGCACCTGAACTTTGTAAATCATTACTGTAACAGCTTTCACAGGAATCCTGTGATGTGAGAGGTGCTCAATATTTCCTTGTATGTGGTATGTTGGTTTGGTTCTGATGATGTCAGTAGGTATTACAAGTATTTCAATTGTGAATGAGATATTGTGAGGCAATTTTATGTTTGCTTCAAAATTGATATCCTTATCAGAAAGGTACAGAGATATGTTTGACTGTATACCCCCAAAAGTAAAAATCTCATTGGTATTTATACTTTTCACAACCACATTATTTCCCTCCCAATTCCCAAAAACTTCCCTGAGCCTCAGACTGACAATTGTCAGATTCAATCTCAGCAGAGGATGCAAGTACAGATTCCACCACAAATGTGATGGTGTCTTTGTACACAGAGATGATTTGAAGATCACCCTCAATGTTGGTTCAGTCAGTATCCCTGAGGCCCCCTGCAGAGAATATGACTGACACACAATCACTTCCTTGTTTGCTCTCTGTTTAAAATATTTGCTGCAAAAACTTGCTCCTTGAAGTCTTGGAATCAGAAAAGATATCTTCATTGATTTCTGGACCAAACACAAGAATATGTGTTTTGACAGGTAGTATTCCCAGTATTTGTTCTTGATGCTCTTTGTCCAGTTCAAATGGGAGAGGCTCCTGTCAGCAGTGATCTTTGCTACACCTAGAGAAATCACCATGAGAGTAGGGAACAACATGTTCTATCTCAACCCACATTTCGCAAAAAATCATGAAATAATTTCATTGCTCATCAAATGAAGCATAAAAAAACAGCAACATCCAATAATGTGAGATATTCTTCAAATAGTTTGTTTTTATTTTGGTGTTTTTCCTTTAGGCTGGATAATAAACACTTTTTTTGGATGATGCCCAGAATTCCAATTGGAAGGCAGCTCCAAAGTCTCTGAATTGGCAGACAACTGAAAGAGACACCTGTCATTTGATACAGTCACACTGCTGGCTATTGGAGAGAAATGCAAACACCTTGAGCTGCTGTGGAGAGGTGATGTTTCAGTAATCTGAGAACCCTCCCTGTGGACTCAGTGGAGGAGCCACAGATCAGCTGCTCTTTCATCCCTGTCACAAACTTCAGTTGATGGACAGAAGAACCACCTGGGTTTGTCTGTTGTTTCATCCCAGGAAGAGGCAACAATTTGTAACAATTGTAAAGAACTAACAATGTTTGCATATCATTTGTGAGAACTCAGGGGAAATGTTGTGTCATCTCTGGGGTGACCAGTCCAGGCAAAAGTGCTACCATATTTTCATGTTCAGTCTGTGTTGCTCATTGTTTATTGGTTCTGGCTGAAATTTCATCCCCTCCAACCTGACAGGAGACTGTTGTTCTCCAGGTGTCAGATCAAATTATCTGATGGAGAACACTTCTTGCGAGACTCCAATGAAAAGTTCACGTTCGTGTGGAAGTTGAGAGAAGTTTTGCAGACATCAGTATCATTAAAGTGGTCTTGTCTCCAAATACCACAACCAAACATTCAATGTTTTGAAAGAGCCAAGTGTTGGGTCTACAGCAAGATCGCTCAAATTTGTCTGGGTATCTTCAAGTCATGGAATATCAAAAAAGAATTGGCAAGCTGTGACATTACCCCTCCTGTTTGGCTGTGGGCTGCGCATGGTCATTCAAACATCATCAAGTCACCTTGTCTGCACACCTCACCCACACACACACAGATCTCACCCACACACACACAGACCTCACCCACCCACCCAGACCTCACCCAAACACACAGACCTCACCCACCCACACATACCTCACCCACCCACACAGACCTCACCCACCCACACATACCTCACCCACCCACA
>JAAUXT010127626.1_pt1 | contig 18040 bp, 16 predicted proteins | sample 7278171 | NCBI WGS metagenome assembly JAAUXT01 (sample SAMN14350112, study PRJNA611818) | marine sediment metagenome | isolation source: surface marine sediment (1.8m) | place: French Polynesia: Moorea | collected 2018-08
GGGGTCGTTGCTGCCGATCTGGTGGGTATGCGGTTTAATACCGTTGGCGTTTCAGACGGCATCTCCATGGGCACCGATGGTATGAGTTACTCGTTACAGTCCCGGGATCTCATTGCCGATTCCATCGAGACCGTGATGGCCGCGCAGTGGTACGATGCCTGTATTGCCATCCCGGGCTGCGACAAGAACATGCCGGGTGTCGTCATGGCCATGGGACGGCTCAATCGACCGGCGCTGATGCTCTATGGCGGGACCATTCGCGCGGGTCACTGGCAGAACCGGACGCTGGATATCATTTCCGCCTTCCAGAGCTACGGCGAATTCATCACCGCCAAGATCGACGATGCCACCCGCCGGGGTATCGTCCGGCACGCCTGTCCCGGCGCCGGCGCCTGTGGTGGGATGTACACGGCCAATACCATGGCCTCGGCCATCGAAGCCCTGGGAATGTCGCTGCCCTACAGCGCCTCCATGCCGGCTACCGATCCCGGCAAGCGACAGGAGTGTCGTGATGCCGGTCAAGCCATCCGCAAGCTGCTGGAGCAGGATATCAAGCCGCGGGATATCATGACTCGCAAGGCCTTCGAGAACGCCATGGTGATCGTTATGGCGCTGGGCGGTTCCACCAATGCGGTGCTGCACCTCATCGCCATGGCCCGGGCCGTGGACGTGGAACTCGGTATCGATGACTTTCAGGCGGTGAGCGATCGGGTACCGTTTCTCGCCGACCTGAAACCCAGCGGCCGCTATGTCATGGAGGATTTGCAAGGGGTGGGGGGCACCCCGGCGGTGCTGAAGTATTTGTGGCACAAGGGCCTTATCCACGGTGACTGTCTGACCGTGACCGGTCGCACCATGGCCGAGAACCTGGAGACCCTGCCGGGGCTTACGGAAGGCCAGGGGATTATCTTCCCGCTGGAAAAGCCCATCAAAGAGACGGGACACATCCGTATTCTCAAGGGCAATCTCGCCCCCGGGGGAGCCGTGGCCAAGATTACCGGCAAGGAAGGTCTGCGCTTCGAGGGTCCGGCCAAGGTCTATGACGCCGAGGAGGATATGCTGCACGCCCTGGAGCGCAGCGAGATCGAAAAGGGTGATGTGGTCGTAATCCGCTACGAAGGCCCCAAGGGCGGCCCCGGGATGCCGGAGATGTTGACCCCCACCTCGGCGATCATGGGGGCCGGTCTGGGCCAGGATGTGGCCATGCTCACCGACGGGCGTTTTTCCGGCGGCTCCCATGGATTTATCATCGGGCACATCGTTCCCGAGGCCCAGGAAGGCGGTCCCATCGGTTTGCTCAAGGATGGTGATCGGGTCACCATCGACGCGACCCTGAATACGCTGAGCGTTGAGCTGAGTGAGGAGGAACTCGCCCGCCGTCGTAGCGAATGGCGGATGCCGCCCTACAAGGCGAGCCGTGGAACTCTGAGCAAATACATTAAAAACGTCAAAACGGCGTCGGAAGGGTGCGTGACCGATGAGTAGGTTGGGTTGAGCGGTAGCGAAACCCAACAGTATCGATGTGATCGATCCTGCTTATGTTGGGTTTCGTCCCTCAACCCAATCTACTGTACTTGGACTGGTTTAGCCTTTATCGGTCGTCATCGCTCTATTCAGCCTCACCCCGGCGCTCTGCGGATGCCGTCTGGTTCAGCTCCGCATCACTCAGTATTGTGTCTTCCACCTTCTCCTGTTCAGCGATGAAGTGAATCGCCATGTCAAAGGTTCCGCGGGTGAAGTCCAGAATTTTCTTGAAACCCTCATCCGATAATTTACGCACGGCGTCGTGGCGGCGGTAGATGTTGACAAACTCGCGTTCTCGCTCAAAATTCAGATACAGTACGCCGAGACCCCAGTCATTTAGGATCTGCCACAGTTCGGGTTTGTAGGCCCGGGTGTATTTCATAATGAAGGGCAGCGGATCGTGTCGGGCCAGTACCGCGGCGAGCCGCAGAATCAACTCGAAGGACAGAATAGCGGTGCCGCTCTCGACGGCTTCCAGCAGCGATTTATCCTTCAGATCCAGGACGTCATTGAGCTCATCGCGTGTCAACCCCGCCACTTCCCGCAAATCCTGCAGCGATTTGCCGGCCTCTTCCAGGGCTTGACCTTGCTCGGGGCTGAGCAACATGGCCTTGCCGACTTTGAGCGGTTGCTCGGTGGTTTTTACCGCCATACGGTAAGCCTCATCCACCATGTTCGGCAGATTCATGAGACGCCCGATGAGCGAATCCTTATCGAACTTGAGAAAATCCTGCAGGCCTTTGATCTTATCGGCTCCCGGCGCTTTATCTGCTGCCTCGACCGATGGGCTTGGTTTTTGTCCGGTACCCGCCGCCGTTTTTTTGGGCGTTGAGCGTTTCGGGGAGGGGGATCTGGGTTTCTTTTCTTCAGGCATAACTGACTTCCTATGACCGGGGACTACTGCGTCGTTGAGCGGATGTACCCTATAGCTATAGCAGAAAATTCCGCGCTTAGCGCTGTCCCGCTGGAGCCAGGACCAGCCTGTGCCGCATGGGCCCGGGCAGGAAAGGGGTTGCTTTTCCCTCGGCCCAGGCGGCGTGGCCATCACGGTAGTGGGGCGATAGGGGATGGCCACTCTGACCTCCGGGCATATGAAAAATACCGGCGCTCTCCCGGCCCGGTGAAACCACCATCCGTTGCGAGGCGCCGGCCTCGGGTGTCTGTACCCGCGGCATATGGCTGTCACCGGGCAAAGCTAGGGCGGGCATGTCCAGCCAGCGGCCGGCGCCGGGAATGGCATGGCTCAGGGGATGTCTGATCTGGCTGATGTTGACTCGACCCCAGATGTATTCAGTCAGCGGGGTGCCGCTGTCTCGAAGCTCACCGATGAGCGTATCGACGGCGTTGAGTAATTGCGCCTGCCAGGTGGGGTAGCTGGGGTTCAGCAGGTGCGGGGGGCGTGCCTCGATCAGCCGCCAGAGGGGACCCTCCTGAAGACGAACGCTGTTGTAATCGAAACGCCCATCGGCCTGGCGACAGGGGTGGAGCAGGGGGGCAAAGACTCGCTCGGCCACCCGCGTGCGGAAAGTGCGTACTATCCGGTAACCGACGGCATTGACGGCCGCCCGGCCACCCCAGTTTTCCACCTGTTGACGCAGCGGCCCGCGGTCCGGGCTAGCCGCGATGGCCTCCGGCGTCAGCACCTCGAGTAACAGCGTCCGCCAGCGCTCCAGGAAGCGGGCGCGATCATCCAACTGCAACGCCAGCATATCCCGCTCCTCGGCCTGCTCCAGGGCGAGCAGGCCGTTGCGGATCTGGCGCGCACGCGCGCCGAGATCGTAGCCACCATCGCCAAGGCGTGCCAGCGCTGCACCGGCCGCGACCCGGGCGTTGGCGGTCCATAATCGGCCCAGGACGGGATTGACGATACGGGGATACTCGGCGGGTGTCAGCCAACCATCCCAACCCCTTTCGCCGTTGGCCCAGGACTTCGGGGTACGGCCGTCGAAACCGAACCGCCGCGGGATACGGCCGGTAATGGTCCAACCGATATGTCCCTGGGCATCGGCAACGACGAAATTCTGATTGGGTATACCCGCGCGGTTGGCCACAGCCAGGGCGGCCTCCACGGTGGTGGCGGTTTCCAGATCCAGTAGCGCCAGGTTGACGGCACGGGGATCGTGGGCGACCCAGCGCAAAGCGCGCCGGCGACCGCGATGATCCACGTCGAAGACAGGACCCCAGGGGGTGGCGTCGATCGCCAGCACGTTGTCCGCGCTATCCTTGACGCGGATCGTCTCGCGCACCCGTTGCAGAGGCCGAGGTCCCTCGGGGGTCAAGTAATGACCGGGGGTACCCGCGGCCGGCTCCAGAATGACGAGATCGCTCCAGTCTCCTTCGGAGTTGGTGAATCCCCAGGCCACCTGGCCATTGCTGCCGACGACCATGGCCGGCGTCCCGGGCAGCATGACACCCGTGATCCGGCGCTCCTCACCGCCGCTTTGGGGGTATATCAGCGAGGCTCGATACCAGGTGTTGGGCACGGCCAGCGCCAGGTGCATATCGTTGGCGAGAATGGCTCCACCATGGGAGGTATGGGTGCTCGCCACTGCCCAGTTGTTGCTGCCTCGGCTGAATTCCGGGGCGGTGGGTGACCGCGAGGCCGGCGCCAGGAGAGGCGCGGGCCGCTTGCGCAGGTCGATGGTCTCCGGTCCTGGAAGCGGCGGTATTTCCAGGGTATCACCCTGCAATGGCGTGTCCCATTCGGTGCCATGGGGATTGAGGAACGTGTACAGCGACCGCGGCAGCACCTCCTCCATGACACCGAGCGTGGACTCCCGCGACCAGGTTCTGTGTTGCAGGTCCAGATACATGGCGTAGATGACCAGCAACGAGTCCTCGGGGGACCACGGCCTCGGCCGAGCCCGCAGCACGAGATACTCGAAGGGGGCGACGTCGAGGGCACCGAGGCCTGCATTGACACCGTTGCTGTAGGTTTCCAGAAGCTTGCGCCGGGGAGCGGGTAGGCTGGCCAGGGTATCTCTGGCCCGGGATCGGAAGCGGTGCAGCCTGAGCCCACGATCCGCCGGCAGGGCTGCTTGTCCAAACAACGCCGCCAGCTCCCCCGCCGCCGAGCGCCGTAACAGATCCATCTGAAAAAACCGGTCCTGGGCATGCAAGAAACCACTGGCATGGGCTACATCGAACCGGTTGGCACCCCGTATCGTGGGAATTCCGAGGGCATCGCGCTCGATCGTCACCACGGCCCGCAGGCCATCCGCTTCGATACGACCGTCAAGCTGGGGCAGACTACCCTGGAGAAACAGGTAGAGCCAGCTACCACCGCATCCGGTAACTACTACCAATGTGATCAGAGTTGTGAGTGTGAACCGACGCAGGATCCTTTGGCGCCGGTGGTGTTTATTGTCAGACATTTCCAAGGCGATTTGAAGGCCACAAAGATTAGTCATTTTCAGGACCACTATCGAGTATGTACCGATCTTCGATCTGGATTCTGATGCCCCGACCACCCCACCAGGATACCTGATTCAGATCCGCCTTCCATCGTCTTTCCAACATCATCTGAAGATTTTTCTTCACACCAGTCGGATCTCCATCCAGGTAAGCGCTTGATTTTCGGTTGCCGGAAATGTGTCGAAATGCCTTGCTCGCCTAGCAATGACGATGATGTCCATGGTTTGAAAGAGCCTGTCGCGGGTTACCGGGTCGATTTTGACCTCCAAAGACGGTGTTAGGTTGAAATAGCACTGTAGTCTTCAAAATAAACCTTATGATTCAATGACATGCTTGGGCCCGACTGCTAACTGCGATCGGAGTTAAGTCGGGTGTTAACATGTAACCCGAATCCCATGAAAACGTTGGAATCCATTTTCAACCCCAGAGAGCATCGAGACCAAGGACATGCACGCCCGCATTCATCTCAGCCTGTACACACAGCTCGAGAATCTCCCCGAGGGACTCATCGGAGAAATCCTCGACGGCCAGATCCATACCCAACCTCGTCCGGCATGGCCGCATGCCGTCGCCGCCTCCTCACTTATCGACGAGCTACTGAGCCCCTTCCAGAAGGGCCGTGGCGGTCCCGGCGGCTGGTGGATCGTTGCCGAGCCGGAGCTGCACTTGATCCGCGATACCGAGGTCTGTGTTCCGGATCTCGCCGGTTGGCGCCGCGAGCGGATGCCGAATCCGCCGCCGGGACACCGCATCGAGGTGGTCCCGGACTGGATTTTCGAGATCCTGTCCCCATCCACGGCCAGCAAGGACCGTCAGATCAAGATGCCGATCTACGCCCGCTACGGCGTAGCCCATGCCTGGCTCATCGATCCATCGATTCGAACTTTGGAAACCTACACTCTGGATGCGGGGCAGTGGCGAGGGACCAGACGGTTTACGGACAATGACCAGGTCTCCGCGGCGCCGTTCCATGCGGTCACGATTGCCCTTGCTGATCTTTGGGTGCCGTCCGCCGGGTCATAGCTCGCGCAAAGCCGCCTACGAAGTCGTCTGTCCTGCCTCTCCGGCCCCGACTCCGTTACACCCTCACGACCTCGGTCCAGCGCCATTGCTGGCAAAGTCCACCACCGCGTCCAGGGAATAGATGCGCTCGCCGGCGAAATCCGCGTTCCAGGGCCGGTCCATCATCAACGCGGGTATGCCGGCACGGTGATAGGCGGCAATGTTGGCCGGATGATCATCCACCGCCAGCGCAACGGGCGCAAAGGGTTCCAGCACCTCCAGCTTGTTGCCACCCAGCGGTATGATGCGCAGATGATCGTAGGGGATCCCATGGGTTGCCAGCCATTGCCGGGTAATCGGGTGCGCGTCGGGGTGCCAGCCGCGCGCCGTCACGATGGCAATCTCAAAGCCCAGATCCTTCAACATCCAGGTCGCTTCCGGGGCCCCGGGTTCGGGCTGACAGATTTCCAGGGTACCGCCCTCGATCAGCAGGGCCTCGAGCTGATCCTCCACCACGGCGAAATGCTCCCGCAGATCATCGTAGTGGTGCCAGTGGCGCCAGTGAAAATCGATACCCGTAGCCGTGGCCAACGTTCGGTAGATCGATTCGCGCAAATTCGCCAGGACGTCGTCTAAATCGAGAATGATGGTCATATTCCAAGGAAAATACCGCAACGGATGTGGAGCAGTGCCCGACCAAAAAATCCTCTACAGGACTCGGCATGGGCTCCAAAGTCTCGTATTATGAAGATTTTTCAGTGCTGAATCCAAATTTTTCAGAACAGACTATGGAACAAATCTATCCTGGGCCTTTACGCCAAGGCCGTTGGATCCGGTTCGCCCTGGTGGCTGCCCTCATCGCCATTCTGTCCGCGGGATGTGGTGGTGGGGCTGGCGATTGGAGAAATGGTGGGGATAACGGGGATAACGGTAACGGTAACGGTAACGATGACGATGACGATGACGATGACGATGACGGTGACGGGGGAGAAACCGCCGGCAGCATCGAGGTTTCCACGACCACTGAAGGCGATGACCTTGCCACCGAAGATTATGATGTCAGCGTGGATGGAGAGCTCTCCGGATCGGTCTCGGTAAACGGCACGACCACCCTCACCAACGTGGACACCGGCCAGCGCGACGTGTTCTTGAGCGAGGTCCCGAACAATTGCCGGGTCCAGGAGGGTAACCCCAAACCCGTGACCGTCAGCAGCGGTGAGACGGCGACCGTCGACTTCACCGTGCAGTGCGAAGGCAGCGATAATGTGGGGGATCTACTGGTTACCACGGACACCACGGGCGACGACATAGGCTCGGATGACTATCTCATCGTGCTCAACCAGGGGGAACAACCCAGCCAGGCCATCGGATTGAGCACAAGCGTGCAGATACAAAGCTTGGCCGCCGGAACCCATCAGGTCGCCCTGACTGACTTACCGAGTAATTGTACCGTCGACAACAACCCCCGCAATTTAGAAGTAAGAGCCGGGCGCGAGGCCGAGACAACCTTTGAAGTGCAGTGCGGCACCGACACAGGGAACCTGGAGATCACCACTGAAACCGAGGGTTCGGACTTCGATGATAACCGCTACATCGTCGAGATCGTCGGCAACAACCCCCGGGAGATAGGAGCCGATGACAGCATCGAGCTCTCGAACCTGGCGGCCCGGGATTACATCGTTACCCTGACCGCCGTGAACAACAACTGCACGGTCGACGGCAACAACCCCCGTACCGTGACCGTGGATTCCGGCGAAACCACGGAGGAAACATTCACCGTACAATGCGTCGATAGCAGCGAGACCGGCGATCTGCAGATCAGCACGACCACGGCGGGCAATGATGCCACGGAGATCGAATACGGCATCGAGATCAATGGCGGTGCCCAGCGACGGGAAATCGGGCCCGAGGCAACCATCACCCTGGAAGGCATGGTGGCCCGGAATCACACCGTATTGCTGACGGGCGTTCCCGGCGACTGCGCCCTGAACAGCACCAACCCCGTGACGGTTCCGGTGCTCGAGGACAACGATGCCGAGATCGCGTTTGCCATCACCTGTACGGCGGCCACGGGCGCCTTAGTGGTCACGACCGCAACCGACGCCAATCTCAGCAGCGATCTCGACAGCAACGGCTATACCCTGCTCTGGGACGAGGGGTCGGAACGCATTAACATTGATGTCAACGCCCGAGAAAGCCTCAGTGACCGCGCCCTCGGAGACCACTCCCTGACCCTCACCAACGTGGCCAACAATTGTGCCCTGCCCAATCGTAACAACCCGGTTGAGGTGGAAATCCGTGCCGATGCTACCGCCAGCGCTGAATTTGCCGTCGATTGTTTCGGGGCCCAGGAGGTGGGCGATGTTGTCGTCACGGTGAATACCCGGGGCGCGGAGCGGGATCGTGATAGTAACGGCTATCAGATCGAGGTAGGCGGGGGCACTCTGGTGGCGGCGGTCGACGCGGAGGACAGCGACGATGTCCGGCTGGAGGGGCTGGCACCGGTGCTGCAAACCATCGAGCTTACGGACGTGGCGGACAACTGCCTCGAATCCCGGGGGGAGCAGTCGCAAACGGTGCAAGCAAACCCGGGTAGCGTGACGCCAGTCCTATTCACCATGCGCTGCGATTCGATAACGACCACCCTGGATGTGGCCGTCGTCACCGCCGGCCAAGACGAGTTCCAGGACTCGGATGGATACGTGATCAGGCTGAACGGCGGCGCCGACACCCGCTCGGTTCAAAACAATGACGTGGCCCGTTTCAGCGACCTGGCGGTGGCCGAATTCAGCGTGGAATTAACGGATGTTGCCCCGAATTGCCGGATCGTCAACGACGATAACCCCTTCACCGTGACAACCGTGGACAGAAGTGTCAGGGTCACCTCATTTGCGGTCAACTGTGACGCCCCCTGAGAGCTGCCGGCTATCCTGGCCGGCGTGCCTTGAGCGGTCCGCGCCGAGTGAGGATGGGCAACTGCGATATCAACATGCCCAGCAACATGAGGCCGCAGCCCGTGATGGCGCGCCAGGAAAGTATCTCCTGCAGCAACAACCAACCGCCCAGGGCGGCGAAAACAGCCTCCAGGCTGAGGATGATGGCGGCGTGGGCCGCGGGCGCATCGCGCTGGGCAACCACCTGCAGGGTGTAGGCAACGCCCACCGAGAGCACGCCTGCATACCCGAGCGGCAGCGCCACGGCCGCCAGGGAGGCCATCTCAATCCGTTCGAACAGCAGCGCCGTGACAAGGCTCAACAGCGTGCAGACGGCGAATTGCGTGATGGCGAACCGGATGGCGGGGATCCTGGGCGCCAGCCAACCGATGGCCAACACGTGACCTGCCCAGAAAAATGCCCCGATCAGCTCCAGCAGATCGCCATAGGCCAGGAAAAAGTCCTCGGTGACACTCAGAAAGTACAGACCCACGATCGCGAAAGCCGCTCCCACCCAGGTATTCACGCCGGTATGATACCGCCACAGCAGACCCAGGATCGGTACGATGATGATGTAGAGGCCGGTAATGAAACCTGCCTTACCCGCCGTGGTGTAGACCAACCCGACCTGTTGCAGCGACGCTCCGCAGAACAACAACACACCGGCCAGCAGCCCGCCCCGCAGCAGCACCCGAGCATCCGCGGGATGGCTCGAAACCGGTTTGCCCGCTCGAAGCTCGAAATAATACAACAGCGGCAACAGCGACAGAGTGCCCAACAGAAAGCGCGCGGCATTGAACGTGAAAGGCCCCACGTGATCCATACCGAGCCGCTGCGCGACGAACGCAAACCCCCAGATCATGGCTGCTGCCAGCAGCAGCAGGTCCGATCGCAGTGTTCTTACGCGCACACCAGAGCTACTCGTACAGATCCCGCAGCATGATCCTGAAATTGACGCATCTCAGCTCGAGCCAATCACTCGCTGCCTGCAACTGCTCGGACCGCTCCAGGGCGTTGCCACGGTATACGTCAACCTGTATCCGGTCCTGGGCAATCAGTACATATTCCTGGAGCGTGGGTAGACTGAAATAGGCCAGCCGTTTATCCCCCCGATCGTAACGCTGGGTCCCCGGTGACAGGACCTCCGCAATCATGATGGGGTCGGTTTTGAAATAAGGATCTCCGCGTTCCTCGCTGCAGCGCACGAACACATCGGGGTAATAGAAATCATCGTCAACGCGAATCCTCAAATCACCCTTGTAAACCCGGCAAGGGGTTCCACGCAGGTGCATTCGTAGCGCCGCCGCCAAGTTGAGGGCAATTTCCTCATGGCGGTCACTGGCGCCCGTCATCGCGTACAGATAGCCGTCCACCAGTTCGTGGCGAATGGCCTGGTCCCTCTCATAGTCCAAGTAGGCCTCCGGCGTCATTCTCGGCAGCCCCTCAGGCGAAACTCTCATGGCGGAATACTCCGATAGGGTCCGGGGTTGCTGCATCGTGCCCTCATGGCCGGGCCTGGCAATCGAGCTCGACACCCCGGGAAGAAAAACTCAACCCCCTGGTTCCCACGTAACCGGCCATTATAGTCTCGATGATCGGTTGTCTTATTCTGGTCTTCGCCCCCCATTCCACGATAAAATTGGCACCCGCCCCGCCGCGCCTGTCCCTTTGTTCTATGACGAAGGAGGCCGTTGCCATGGGAGCAAGCCCGAACATATCGGTGACGAGCTTTTCCACGAGCTTGCCTCTGGTGTCGAAATAATCGATTTTGGAAATGATCAGTGCGGCCGTCGCATCAACGTTACGGATGCTGAGCGTAATCGCCAGCAACGCAGTCTCTTTTTCGGTCAAAAAGATATGAGAATAGGCCGGAACATAGACGGAGCAGAGCTTCGAAAGCTTCGCCGAGTCGGGCTCCACCTTAAAATAATGATCGCCGATATCGGGACTACGGTTGATCTTGATATCCTCGGCATGGCCCCACGCGGCTGCAAGCAGCAGCAGCGCCATGAGCAACATAAGCGGCCCAGCCATTTGGCCGCTGGTTCGAACTCGTCCGCAAACGCGGCCCATAACCAACCTTGTTGGCCGACGGGCCAAACCGGGCCTCCAGGGGATTGATGCAGCTCGAAATCGGTTTCGGTAGATCTTGAAAACAGCTTTTTCGCTCATATATTTACTGGCAACGGGCCATTATAACGGGTAACAAAACAGCGCTTCACGATGGACAAGGCTCAACTGCGTCGTCACCAGCACGATAACTTGATTCAATCGCTGCTCCTACTGCTGAGCATGACGGGTATTCTCGGCCTACTGGGCTTTACGCTGTTTGGGCTGGAAGGGCTGTTCTGGGCTGCGCTGATTGGCGTTATTACACTGATTGTCGGCCCGAGCATATCCCCGGCCCTGGTTATGCGCCTGTACCAGGCTCGCCCCATACCCCCGAACGCCGCCCGGGATCTGCACCTGATCATGGGTGAGCTGGCGCGACGGTCGGATGTACAACCCCCCAAGCTCTACTACATCCCTTCCTGCATGCTCAACGCCTTTGCCGTCGGGACCCGGGATCAGGCGGCCATCGCCTTGACCGATGGCTTGTTGCGGACGTTGAGCCTGCGTGAGCTGGCCGGCGTGCTGGCCCACGAGGTAAGCCACGTGCGTCACAACGACATGCGGGTGATGGGCTTTGCCGATGTCGTCAGCCGGATAACTACCGTGCTGTCGCAGATCGGTCTGTTGTTGATCCTTATCATGCTGCCCCTGGCGTTGTTCGGCATGGCCCACGTGTCGCTGCTCGGATTGCTTATTCTGATTGCCGCCCCCCACATCAACAATCTGCTGCAGCTCGCCCTTTCCCGAACCCGCGAGTATGATGCAGACCTGGGCGCCGTCGAGTTGACCGGTGATCCCAATGGACTTGCCTCCGCCCTGGGGAAGCTCGAACGCTACCAGGGCGGTTGGTTGGAAAGCCCGTTCCTGCCAGGTCGCCGTATCCCGGACCCAGCAGCGCTGCGCACTCACCCACCGACCCAGGAGCGCATCCAGCGCTTGCTCTCGCTGGCACCGACGCCGCGACGCGCCCCGTGGCTGGTGACCATCGGCCCTCGCATGTCGCTGACGGGCCTGCCAACGACGACGCTACGCCGTCCACGCTGGCATCTCAGCGGTCTTTGGCACTGAGGATTTCGCCGGCAACCACACAACACGCTCTCATTCGCTCAGCACTCTCTGCATCACCACCACATCCTCTTGTTCATAGAGAGGCCAATCAATGGTGACCCAACCCAGGCGGCGATAGAAATCTTCCTGATCGGGCGTGTAGAGATAGAGCGCACCGATCCCAAGCCGGCGGGCCAGTGCCTCGCCCTCTTTGACCAGGGCCGCGCCGATGCCACTGCCACGACGGTCGGATCTGACGAAGACGTCACCCAGCCAGAATTCCTTGTCCCTGTGAATCCCCATCTCCCGGATCTTCAGGGCCGCGCTGCCCACGGGCCGATCGTCGTCCAGGGCGACAAAGTAAATCGGATCCGATGTCCGATTGAGCCCGCCCCGGAGACGGCGGGAGATTTTTTCGATCGAGTCGTGCTCTGCCTTGTGGCCCCATTGATCGAAGTACCAACGGGCAAGATCGGGAATAAATTCCGGTCGCTCCGCAAGTGGCTTGATTTCCATCACTCTCACCCCCGTTAACGAACCTTGGTAAACGTGCAGCAGCAGCTGGCATGCAGCCTACCTCCATCTCCGTCCCACACCCGAATCCTGGGGAATAACTCAGCGCTATTGGTCTAACGGCACAGTGATGGTGATCTTGCGGCCATGCCAAGTCCTCTGCGCGGCCTGGTTTGCCATGATCTTGGCGGTGTTGGCATCCACATTCATTTTCAAGATGGCGGTGACTCTGTCGGCATTGCCTTCGCGATTGAGCTCCACCTCCACGCCTTCGCTGCCTCTTTCTTTAAAATAGTCCTTGAGTTCCTGCTCGGTAACATCTGGCGGCAAATCATGCATAAGTACGGTAGTTGCCATATAACGTCTCCCAAACTGTTGTACACTGGCAAGCATATCATGACCTCATGTTGGCATCCGGTCAATTTGCGCAACCGTTATTTTCCCCGGGCAGAAATGGATGCCAACGGATTCTCGATAGTTGACAGATCCCGTGGCATCGACTAAATAAGGTGCTGCTCTCAAGTATTCGTCGGTCCTGCACCGCAGCAACCCGTGCCACCCCCTTTTGGGGGTAAGCACCCGAAAATTGCCTGCCTGATCAGAAACATCACAACATCGAGGTCCAGGAGAGAATGGTGAACCCCACAAACGATCTTCAACCTGCCATACTGGTTGTCGGCCACGGCTCCCGGGACGTGGACGGCGTCAACGAATTCCTGCGCTTGGCCGATCACCTGCGCCTGACTTTCCCGGAACGCCCCTGTACCACCGGTTTCCTGGAGTTCGCCAAACCCACGATAGACGAAGGCCTGCGCAAGCTCATCGCCGGCGGTGCCAAAGAAATCACCGCCGTACCCGGCATGTTGATGGCGGCGGGCCATGCCAAGAACGACATTCCCAGTGAGCTCAACAGCTTTCAGGCTCAGCATCCCGGCATCAAGATCACCTACGGGGTAGAGCTGGGCGTTCACGCCAGAATGCTGCAAGCGGCCAAGGAGCGCATCGAGGGCTGCGAAGCGGAATTCGGGCCCGATTATGACCGCGGTAACACCCTTTTGATGGTAGTGGGCAGAGGCGCATCGGACTCGGACGCCAACTCCAACATCACCAAGATCACCCGTATGCTGTGGGAGGGCATGGGTTTCGGTTGGGCCGAAACCAGTTACAGCGGCGTTACCGCCCCCCTGGTGGCGGACGCACTGGAACGGACGCATCGGCTCGGCTTCAAACAGGTCATCGTGTTTCCTTACTTTTTATTCACCGGTCGACTGGTGAAAAAGATCTATGACGCCGCCGACAGCTATGGAGCCCAATACCCCGAGGTCAAAGTCGTCAAAGCACCTTACCTCAACGACCACCCCACGGTTTTGCAAGCTTTCGTGGATCGCATGCACGAGGCCGAACGCGGTGATGGCCGCATGAACTGCCAACTGTGCCAGTACCGGGAGCAGATCATTGGCTACGAAGAACGCCAGGGCGCTCCCCAGGTCGGCCACCACCACCACGTCCGTGGCATCGGGACGGACGCCGACCATCACCATGGTCATGGCCACCATGACCACCATCACGAGCATGGGCACCCACACCATCACCCTGATGCCGTCGGAAAATCCAGGCCCTGAATCTATCCCTGGTGCGGTTGAACGGCCATGAGCCGCTTCGACTATGTCCGCGATCCGCTCGAGATTGAGCGCCAATCCTTCGAGCGCATTCGTGCCCTGACGGACCTGGCGCGGTTCGATGCCGATGAGCGCCAGGTGGTCATGCGTCTGGTCCACACCTGTGGCGAGCCCGATATCGTCAATGATTTTTTCCGCAGCCCGGGCGCCATCACAGCGGGCATTGCAGCTATTCAACGGGGCATGGCCGTGCTGTGCGATGTGGAAATGGTACGCCACGGTCTGAGCCGTCGCCATCTGTCCGGTCCCGTCCACTGCTTCCTCAACGCTTCCGGCGTCAGGGAGCAGGCGGAGAAACGCGGAATAACCCGTAGCATGGCGGCCCTCGACCACTGGCCGCAACATCTTGATGGCAGTATCGTGGTTATTGGCAACGCACCGACGGCCCTGTTTCGGCTCCTGGAAATGCTGACCGATGGTGCTCCAAAGCCGGCATTGATTGTTGCCATGCCTGTCGGTTTCGTGGGTGCCGAAGAATCGAAGCAGTTACTGATCGAACAGGCCTGCGGACAAGAGGGAACTGCCTGCGTTACCCTGCAGGGCCGCCGCGGTGGCAGTGCCCTCGCCGCCGCCGCCATGAATGCGCTGGCACGCCTGAGTCGCGGTATCCGCCTATGATGAGGCCATTGGACTGGGACGGCCCGCCGCTTCACGTGATCGGCCTCGGTATTAAAGGGGGTGGTGCCTTAAGTACGGAAGCTAAGATGGCCCTGGAGCGTGCCGAGGTTGCCATTGGCGGCAGCCGGCACCTGGCAACCTTCCCCCGGCTCACTGCCACGTGTCTGCTTTACCCGACCCCGTTTTCCGATCTGCTCCAGACGCTGCGACGGCACATGGGAAAGCGGATTGTGCTGCTGGCTTCCGGTGATCCCCTGTTATTCGGTGTCGGGGGTTATCTGGTGAGTCAGTTGGGACCGGACAGGCTTGTCTTTCACCCCAACATATCCAGCATTCAGTATGCTTTCGCCAAGGTCAAGAAAGCCTGGGACCAAGCAACAGTGGTGAGCCTGCACGGCCGCCCTTTGAACACACTTAAATCCGTTTTACAGGGTAATCGTCTGTATGCCCTGCTCACCGATCAAAGTAGTACTCCCGTGGTCATTGCCGAGCTACTGGGTGCAACGGGCTACGCCGAATCGAGGTTGTGGGTGGCGGAGGATCTGGGCACCGAGCGGGAACGGATTCGTGCTTTCAGCGCGTGCACGCTGGCAAATCATGAGCCGACGTTCTCCCCCTTGAATGTGGTGATTCTGGAAACTCGGGGCGGCGGCGGTATCCTACCGGAGTTCCCGGGGATACCCGATGAGCGGTTCGTCACCGACAGCGACGAGCCCGGTAAAGGCATGATTAGCAAGCGCGAGATTCGCCTCAACATACTCTCCCTGCTGGCACCGCGGGCACGGGAGTGCGGCTGGGATGTGGGCGCCGGTTGCGGTGGCGTCAGTGTCGAGTGGGCCCGGTGGAATCCCCAGGGCCGGGTGTACGCCATCGAGTTCCATGAACAGCGCCTGCGGTGCCTGGAGGCCAACAGGGAGCGTTTTGGTGTGACCGCTAATCTGCACATCGTGCCCGGGTATGCCCCCGAGGTCTTCCCTCGATTACCCCCACCTGATGCGGTCTTCGTGGGTGGCAGCCAGGGGAAGCTGAACACGATTCTTACGGCAACCTGGCAACGGCTGCTACCGGGTGGGCATCTTGTCGTTAGTGCCGTCACCCAGGACAGTCGCGCGGAACTGCATCATTTCGCGGCCGACAAGGCGGCGTGCTGGTCGGAGATCAGCGTTGCCCGCGCCCAAAACCTGGCCGGACAACGCGTACTGAAACCCCACTTGCCCGTGCTTCTGGCGAGACTGGAAAAACCCGGCCCATGACCGCAGCAACGGGAACTCTCTATGGCGTTGGCGTGGGGCCGGGCGATCCGGAACTGCTGACCCTGAAGGCCGTTCGAATCATCCGTGCCGCACCGGCCGTGGCTTACCTGACCAATTCCGAGGGCAGATCCCAGGCCCGGAACATCGCCGCCGGCTGGCTTTCTCCAGAGCAGCTGGAAATACCCATTCCGATGGTCTTTGAAACCGATCGGAATCGCGCCAACCAAATCTATGACCACGCCGCAGCGACCTTGACTGAGGTATTGTCCGCGGGACAGGATGTGGTGGTGTTGTGCGAAGGCGATCCGCTCTTTTTCGGTAGCTTCATCCACCTGCTAAAGCGCCTGAAAAACCGCTTTCCCTGTGCCGTGGTGCCGGGGCTCACCTCCGTTGGTGCCGCCACCGCCGTGGCCGCAAGACCGCTGGCAGCCGGCAATGACAGCATCGCCATCATTCCCGCCACGGCCGGCATGGATAAGCTCCGCCAAGTCTTGCAAACCTTTGACAGCATCGTCATTATGAAACCAGGTCGGTATCGCCCAAGAATCCTCGAGCTGCTGCACCAGACAGGGCGAATCGAGGACGCCGTATACGTGGAGCAGGCCACGCGCCGGGATCAGCGTATTGTCGTTGAACTCGATAACTTGGAGCCTACACCAGGTCCTTATTTTGCCCTGTTCCTGATCACCCCCCGAGGTAATGCGTGACGCTGGTAACGGTGGTGAGCCTAACCGACGCCGGCCAGGCGCTTGCGAATCGCCTGCGACCCCATTTGGCGCAGGCCGAGTTTCTACATCGACCCCAGCGATTCAAGGCAACGGTTCAGGACAGATTCCGCCGGGGACATCGATTGATCCTGATTGGCGCCGCGGGCATCGCCGTGCGCATCCTGGCTCCCGTTTTACAGGACAAACACCGGGATCCCGCCGTGCTGGTGCTGGATGAACAGGGACGCTTCATCATCCCCCTGTTGTCCGGGCATGAGGGTGGCGCCAACGCATGGGCCTGTCGGTTGAGCGAGCAGCTTGGCGCCCACTGCGTGATCACCGGTGCCCAGTCCTACACGCACCCTGTTCTCGTGGCCGGAATCGGCTGTGAGCGCCATTGTCCCCCCGAGGTCCTGACCGAGCTCATGGACACAACCCTGTTCAACCATGGCCTTGAGCAACGGGCGTTGCATGCCATTGCCAGCATTGAGTTGAAACGCAATGAAACCGGGCTGTTGGCTCTGTCCCGAAGGCGCAACATCCCGATTTTCTTCTATTCGGTATCCCATTTACTCGATTACACGGAGCATTTAACCCAGAAATCCGAGCTCGTATTCCGGGCGACGGGTTGCTACGGCGTTGCGGAGGCGGCGGCCCTGGCCCATGCTGAACGCATCACCGGCACAGCGGCGGAACTCATCATACCCAAACAAAAAAACACCCGCGCCACGATTGCGGTGGCCCGGGCTTACCTTGACTCGGACCAGCCATGAAACAGCTCTACATCGTCGGTACAGGGCCCGGTAACCTGGATTACTTGAGCCCGGCGGCCAAATCCGCCATCAACTGCAGCACTGACCTGGTATCGTACGTTCTCTACCTGGAACTCCTGGGACCGCTGGTGGACAACAAGACCTGCCACACCCTGCCCCTGGGCAAGGAGGTGAGTCGCGCCCGGCTGGCACTGGATCTAGCGGCCCGGGGCCAGACCACGGCGTTGATCTCCAGTGGCGATGCGGGCATTTACGCCATGGCCACCCTGGTGTTCGAATTGTTGGAGCATGAGGAAAACGCTGCCTGGCCGGATGTGGAAATAGAAGTGATACCGGGTATTTCCGCGGCCCAGGCTGCCGCCGCGCGCTGCGGCGCCCCCCTGGGCCATGATTTTTGCACCATCTCGCTCTCGGACCTCCTCACGCCCTGGGAAACCATCGAGGCACGTCTGCATGCTGCCGGAA
>JAAUXT010091784.1_pt1 | contig 18037 bp, 15 predicted proteins | sample 7278171 | NCBI WGS metagenome assembly JAAUXT01 (sample SAMN14350112, study PRJNA611818) | marine sediment metagenome | isolation source: surface marine sediment (1.8m) | place: French Polynesia: Moorea | collected 2018-08
AACATCCTGTGTTCAGCAAAAAACAAAAGCATGTGGAACATCCTGTGTTCAGCAAAAAAACAAAAGCACATAGAACATCCTGTGTTCAGCAAAAAAACAAAAGCACATGGAACATCCCATATGTAACAAAAAACAAAAGCACATAGAACATCCTGTATAAACAAAAGCACATGGAACATCCCATATTTTGCAAAAAACCAAAAGCATGTGGAACATCCTGTGTTCAGCAAAAAAACAAAAGCATGTGGAACATCCTATGTATAACAAAAAGAAAAGCACATGGAACATCCTGTATAAACAAAAGTACATGGAACATCCCATGTTTCACAAAAAAATAAAAGCATGTAGAACATCCCAGCCCAAAGCCAGCCTGATGCTAGCCCGAAGCTGGCCCGAAGCAGTGTGCGACTAATCAGTACACAGCCTGAACATCATGTGAATCAGGTGCGGATCAGGCTCACCAGCCCATCAGGATGTTCCAGCCCGATCCGGTGTGCGTCCGCCCTTAAGTCCGATTTCGTGGGTCAGAACACCCCTGTGAAAAACATCGAGAGGACAGAACTACACAATTCCACACGGGTTCTGACTGTGAGAACCTCAGAAGAAACACATCTCATTTCGGTTCTTGATCTGAGCTTGACGCCCAGTTTGCCCTGGTTCATTGGATCTCCGTTTTTCTTTGGCGGAAAGATAAGATTCATAGAACCTCCGGGAATCGGACACAACTCGTGTGTCAGTAAACGGACCCGACCAGCATGAAAATGACTGTGAGTTTGTGTTCGCAGTGATCCGAACAAGACGCGCGTCGCCAGCTACATCCAGACGGACCTGGGCGGCATGCTGCCGAAGCAGCTCGTCGAGAGCGCGCTGCCCGGAAACATGGTGGACTTCTTCTGCTCGCTCAAACAGGTCCTGCAGGACGACGGCAAGTGGAAAGGTGCGATGAACGGGAATGCTGCGTGAAAGTGACGTCTGCTTGTTCACCCAAACAAATGAAAGATCCTGTCCAGGCCGAATCAGGCAGGGAAGGGAACAACACTGCACGGATGTCATCAATTGAAGGATATTTTGGTTGATTTGGAATTCGATTTTATCATTTCCAAAGGATATACCCGGTGTTCAGAAGGACAACACTGTGCAAAGAACCACGACGAACGTGGTCTGAGGCTCGAAAAAGACAACTGCCGGTATTGTTTCTGCTTGCGTCTTGCAGAAGAAACTGGCAGTTGTCTGGTGCACAAAACATCTCACCAGTTTGTCCCCTGTGAATGTCGTTCTTTCCGTTCAACGCACATGTGCAGAGTTGACAGGCGTTGTTTTCGAAAATAAGTTTGTAAAGATGAAAGACCACTTCTGCAGACCTTGAGCAATTGATTTCAGGACTGCGTGTTCAAAGCAAGCCGTGTTCACTTCGTTTGCTCAAACTTTGTTTCAGCCGACCGTGCACAATTGCATTTCTTCTTTTTTTTCTGGAAATGCCCAGGAACGCGCAACACAATCCAACATCGTGCTTTGTAAGGCAGTTTTTCTTTGGCATTTTTGCACAGATATGCAAGGTGGAGCAAACAACCAGTGTTTCCTGTGGACTGAGTTTGTTGGTCTGAACTAGCGACCTATTGTTTGGCGCAAACATCAAATGTTGTGCTGCACCTTTGGACAAACTGTTTTCAAAGGATCCAAAATCTTCCAAATCTTTTTGTCAAAGTCAATGTTGTTGTGGTTAAAGCTGAAGCAACAATCCCTTATGAGTACAATAGACAAAGTGTTTCGCATTGAAGCAAACTGCGCACACGTTCACGCGTATGCGCGTGTACAGTGTACGAGGTCGTGTTGCGTTCATCCCCCTGAATCTGTACAAGGCCACGCGAGTTTTCAAAGCAAGGGGAAACGCAGAGAAACGTTTCGTCTTTTCCCCAGACAAGCTGTCAGTTCATCCAGAAGCGAAGGAAAGAATTTTACAGGCATGAACAACCAAAGCAGAATCAGAATCAGAGAATCAGAATCAGACCCGTTCCATCCGAGAAAAATCTGTTCTCTGTCTTGAAATTTGAAACCCTCCAAGAATTTGAAGTTTAACTTTTCTCAGGGGGCCGAGGGCGACCCCGAAAAATTTCTTGTTTTCTCATGGTCACAGACAGATTCCATTCTGAGACAAGTTGATCTTTGAGAATGTTTTTTGTTTTCTCGGAGACCCTTGACTCCCCTTCCCCCTACGGGAGGGTGGTTTCTTGTCTGACACAATTCAACTGCTATTATCGCAGTCCTTTACTTCGTGTGAGCGATTCTTCTGCGCACGACATCCCCAGAACAGTTAGAGTTTCAAACTGAAGTTTGACGCTTTCCGAATGGCTGTTCCACGCCCAACGATGCTTTTCATGCCACATTTTCTGCACACCTTCCCGGATCAGCCCTCTCGCCAACACGGCACATTCCTTCATCGCGATTTCTTGATTGCAAAACGCATTGACAAGAAATGCCTGTGTGTGTGTGTGTGTGTGTGTGTGTGTGTGTGTGTGTGTGTGTGTGTGTGTGTGTGTGTGCTGCGCCCGAGTGTCTTTGGTTGTCTTCATTTGTGCATCAAATGCATTTGTTTCGTCGTTTCAACCACGACTCACACAGGCGTGCTTCTTGTTTGATCAGCGTTTCTGTTGACTCTATTGTGAACAAACGTTTGTTTCGTCAAGTCAGAAATCATTGGTTTGCAAGTTTCTTGCTTCTGCTCTTGAACGTCAAGTTGGTTGCGACATTTAGTCGTGAGTGGAGATCACACATGTACTTTGCCAATTGTGTGAAATTTCGTTGTGATATTCCTTTGTTGTGTCAAGATTCATGTGTGCAATAAACTTGTGCGACGATTTTGATTGTGACATGCTTGTCGGCAGGTCGTATTGCACGGACGGATTCAGGTCTCTTTTGGACAAGTCATTTGGGTGCACAAAAGGTTTTTGTGATGCCCTGAAATTTGGCAACATCAGAGGGGATGCACAACGCGAAAGGAATTGATATTAAATTTCGACAAAACGCACAGTACATCCGACAAAATACCCCAAACAGCAGGATGTCTTCAATTTGGTTTCACATTTGTCTGACACGAGTATATTTCCCTCTCGTTGGTGTCGCGTAGATTCTACTGTATTCCACAAAGCCTTCCTCTGTTACTCAATCAAACTGTTGTTTCTCCTTCGGGAAAGACAATTTCCCGTTATTAGAAAATCTTTATGCCAATATTTGGCCGAGCCATAAATCCATCCAAGCTTTGCGCTGTTTTCAAGTGCTCAAAACATGATTACTGCATTTTGCATCATTTCCGGCAAGGTAACACAAGAAGTTGTCAACAATGCAAAATAGCATTGACTGAACCCATTGCACGCGAAGTCACTTTTGTCTGTGACCAGAAAAGCTGATTTCAGGAAGCCGCAATCAGACTTTGCCCTTCGTGGTCCCAAGAAGCGAAATTGAATCTGGTGAAGCGCACTGACCAACCGACAACAACGCCTTCCTCGCGAAAGAAACATCACTCCAGCTCAACATTGTCAGGACTCTTCGCAAAACAGTGAAATCCTGACCCGTTCGTCAGCATTCCCTGCAAATGTGACCGAACTGCTGATCAATGAAAGGCTTCGTGACATTTGGATCAGATGACATTTCCAAATTTCACTTGGTTTCTGCCAAAAAGTGTAAACTATTCTCCACTCAATGGACTCGCCGTGTCTAGTGAGTGCTGTCGCGCAAATGGTGAGCAGACCCACATCGGAAGTTCATTTTTCAAGTTTCACTCGTGCTTCTGCAACAGGCAGTCGACAAGCTTCGTATCAACATGGACTTCATGCACGTTTTGTCAACCAACATGCAGCTATGCCGGCGTCGAATGCATGGTGTTTTTGATTGGCCAGTGCCATGGAAACTGCTCTTTTCGACGTTGGCGTTGGCGCGACATGCGCCTCAAAAGGCGTACAGTCTCTCTGTTTCCCACAACGTGCTCGACGCTACCGCTTCACGCGCGACGTCAGAAGCAAACCTCGAGTCTGACAAACCTCAGCCTGTTCTAGCTTCTGGCCAAAAATAGTGAAAGCACAAAAGTAACGCAGGCAATTGCGGCAAAATAAGTTGAGAATTGACAACAAAACTTGTTTCTATTGAGTGCAACAAACTTGAACAGGTTTGTGTCAAACGAACAAATCGAATCGCGAGAGCATCCGCTCTTTCAATGCAACATTTCAGCAAACTTTTTGCATCTCTGCTCATGACACAAAATCTATACGCAAGAGCAGGGACTGGAGAGTTTCACAGGCCGAAAACAACGAACAGGGACACGGAACATCAGCTTTTTGAATGGACGGGCTCTTTAAAATTTTCATTCTTTTTGAGACCTTGTCTACACAGAAACTTCCGACTTCTGCTCGAGCCGAGATTGAGGGCTGACCACCAAACTCGGCGGAAAACGAGACAAAATTTCCCGAACAAAAGCAACGGAACACGATTCCTTTTGGAAAGGCTGGTCTGCACGTGAGTAAAATGAATCTGTTTCAGCAAAACTTCATCTCGACCTTCGTGAATATTTAATGCTTGCAAAGTCCAATCAACTACGTCAGCCGTCCACCAACATCAACGATCTCTTTCCCTGTTTCTCTCAACAGAAAAATCAACTTGTTTTGCATCCGGAATATGAAATCCCATCAGAGGGAACAAACTGATACACAATCTCATCCCATCCAAACTCTCCAAAGTGACACAAAGGCTCAGAAGCAGCAAAAGGTCAAGTCTTCGTCTTCCGCTTGGACAAAGTTTCCGCTAAAATTGGCAAGAGTTTCTGCGCTGAACAACGCATCGTGAGTACAGTCGCCTGACACACGTAATCCACGACTTCGTCCTCTCCAACCACACGAGGCTTCATTTCCCACACAAAACTAAAAACTGGCGCTACGACTGCTTTTTGGGTCCTCGTTTCAGCAGCTTTAATTTCTCTTTGAACGCACGTTTTTTTTCCTCCATCATTTGAGCTCGCCTTGACGGTTTTCTGGCACTCCCACCCTCGTCATCACACGTATCGTCACCTTCCGAGTCGGACGCTAGAACGCGTCTGTTGTGGCAGTTACTCACGCTTAGCTCTACGTCCGAGTCGTCGTCCTCTTCGGCTGCTGCGCCCATGTCTTCTTCATCTGTGTTGACAATGAAGTCGTCCATGGAGTCGCGGTCACTGTCACTCAAAATCACCACCTCCTTATCCTCAGTTGATCTGCCACAAAAATTCCTTGGCGTTGACTTTGCTGGGTTTGCTGAAGTGTCACACTTTTGAACGTCGACAACAGCACCACCTCTTGGTTGGCTACGAGCATTGGTGGTTTCGTCAAACGCGCCAGCCAAAGATCGCACTGCGGAAGCCATGTCAGGTTCGTTTTTTGCAAGTTCATCTGATTTCTTTCCATCACTCGTCGAGGGTTCCGTCAGTGCCTCCTACAACAGCACAAAACAACAAATTCATGAAAACGTCCCCGGCTTGGAAACATAGGGATAGGGGTACGATATCAAACAGCAAAGGTATTTTTGATCGCGGCTTTTGAAAACAGACCAAATGCCCCTTTCCTCTTGGATATCAAGGGTGACAAGGACAGGTGCCTTTCCCCTTCTTGTTTTTTCCCCACCATCACGCCAGCTTATTGTTGTTTTGGCGCCCAACGAAAAACGCATGATGTACATGAACACGAACACACAACGCCTTGGAGATGTGCGGTCATTTCTGAACGTGGACGGCCCCACCTTCCTGATTGCAAAGTTTCCTGGCCAGTGCATCAATGAAGCCAGTCCCTTCTACCTCCACAACCGTCAGTGGAGTTGGAAACAGACGTGTGTGATTTCCCTCACACCACATGGACGTCCCTGTGTCCATGAACACGGATGGCGCTGCAGTTATCAGACAAAACGTTGTCGAATTACCTTTCCTTCTGCTGTTCGCTTCATTCCACTTTTGATCTCACAACCAGAATCAGAATCTATGCGGATGCTAGAGTTCAGCCTGGGGCGTTTAGTGAGGTTCACAGCCGCTTCACTTTCACTGCTTTCGTCTGAGTCTATTCGAGAGCGACGACGTTTGCTCCGTGTGTCGGTCAATGGTCTCTCTTCGTCTGAATCGGAGGAATCCACGACCACGATTCTGCTCTTCTTTTTGTTCATCTGAAAAAGTCCAAGTCGATCACACACAAGAGCCTCAGAAGCGTTTTGTGATATTTTCAACTGACTAGGATTCTCCACAATTAGGTGAAGACCTGAAGGATGTTCAAGTCAGGTTCATCATGACGACACAAATATTACAAGCCCACCAATCAATTTGTGTGTGTGTGTGTGTGTGTGTGTGTGTGTGTGTGTGTGTGTGTGTGTGTGTGTGTGAAGGTGGAGGTGTCTGGAGACCACATTTTGGGGGCACCTGGATGGGTTAGCCATAACACCAGGACACATCCACACAGGGTTGTCTCCACACGCCCACATGCCTCGTGGTGCCCGCGCAAGTTGTGCAGTTATTTTTGGTGAAAACGAGCAAGCGGACAGTAGACCTGAGGCGAGTGTCCCATTTTACACCCACCCCCTCAAAAGTGGGGCATCTAAACCGCACTTCGTCAAAAGCAAGACACCAAATGCAACCCCTTCAAAAGTGAGACAATGCCCCCTCGGATTGTTGTCATGTTAGTGCTTTGCATCGGCGCGTGAAAAGTGCAGTTTTGACTGTCACCGGTACCTCTTGTTTCTTTGCTCGTTTTCGCCGCCTCCTCCTCCTCTCTTCTAGTTCGCTGTCTTCGTCATCATCCAAGAAGTCGCCAATTGATGACTCTCCATCCGTCGGGTTTTCATCGAAGTTGTAGCGATTGTGCCTGGGAATGATTTCCAACTGATGACAAAACCCAGACAAACCGTCCCTCTGCAGCACATCGCGCGAGATGGAATCCTTTTCTCCTGGATCGTGCCACTTTCGCTCAGGTCAAGAAGTGGGAGAACGGCCATGGTGATACTCACACTTTGGTGAAGTTATTGACAAGTTTCCTGGGCTGAAACTCGGATAAGTTTTTCAGAGGCGAGGCAAGGTCGTCGATTTCGTCGCGAATTTCTTTTTGTGACGGAATGCGAAGCCTTTTCTGCCTCTTTTCCCGAATCCGAGTCGAACTTCTTGGCGTCTGTGGAAACCAACGATTTGTACATTTGCACACTGTGAATGACACTTGTTTCAATTCCAAAACTTGGAAGGCAACGACCAGTCAACGGTCAAATTAGTTGGTTTCGTGCAAACTGGACGGAATCCTGGGTTTTCCGAACAAAACAAGGCCAAGATTGTTACTTTGCTGAACCGCGAACATCCAACAAACAATTTCGACTGTTCATGAAGTCAATTCGTTGCAAAACTCACAGACTTGGTGGGATTCCCCTGCAGGTTGCTGGGCGTCAGTGATGCATCGGCGCGAGGTTTGCTGCGCCTCGCCTCTTCATCCTCGTCACTGCTGGATACTGCTGCCTCTTCTGCAGACGGAACGAAATCAGACGATTCGTCGACCTCTTCGCTCACGTCCGATTCGTCTTCAAACTTGAACTTGATGCTAGTGGACGCTTTCCTTCTTTGTCTGGTCGGTCTTGATTGAGTCGCGGTGGCTGTGTTGCTTTTTTGTTTCTTCATCATCACGTGGAGCCGTTCAAACTCGTCCGAATCCGAATCGTTCTCATCTGTTTGAAACAAGAACGTTTTTGGTGTGTCTACAATCACGGCACGTTTCAATTGTTTTACGTTGCAAAACAGTCGAACTTTGATGTTCAGACAAGACTGTTTCTGCTGCAGCTGCAGCTGTATTAACCTCACCAGACTTGTATCTCGTGATGTTTGGTCGGTGCCTGACGCCAATCCGAGGTTTGCCCATGTCAGACACTTTTGTTCAGATCTTCGAGTAGATCTATGTCGTCTGGAAAACACAGAAACTGTAGACCTGAGCACAGCTGTGTTGACAAAGCGCCCGGTTCCGAACAACAGGCATTGTGGTCACAACACGAAGAGTTTCAGCGACCAAGTTTGGACACATATGAGTTCCTCCCCCCAACTCAAGTTGCTTTTGGGGCACCCCCTCTACAAACCAAGTCAGTTTCTGCAGACATAGATCTGCATGGGGTGACTGCTCTGAGCCCGCGGCATCGATACGCCGGTAGGTCACGGGATTGAAAACAACAGGTAGAGTCTATCCAGACGATCTGGTTCACTGAGGGGGGGGGGGAGGCCAGCAAGGTTTCATTCTGATCGAACTAACGCCCACACCGGAGGTCTGCAAAGGAGTCCAGAACTAAAACAGTCTGTAAGTAGATCTAGATCCTCGTACATCTGCTGACCAATTCGGCCAAAAGAACATCCACCCCACCACCCTCGTTCGTTCGCTTTGGTTGGTCTAAAGCTGCTCACGCAACGGATACTCAGACATACCACACGATCTCCACCGGCTCTGACTGTTCCTCAAAATTCAAAAACCTGCTTTTGTAGGCTCTTCTGTCATGTCAAGGGGGATTGTCAAGAGAATTGGACGTCAATGTACAGATCTGGTACAAACCACCAGCCCGCGTTGCGCGTGTTTTGGACGACCGGAAGTTTTCGTTCTGTTCACTTCCGTTTTTGCATTTTATTGGCAGCTGGGCGATAATACAAGGCTTCAAACTTTGTGTCCATTGACTTTTCCTTGCAACGTTGTTTCCTCACAATAACAACATGGCTTTGGTTGCGTACGGAAGTAGTGATGAAGAACTCAGTGATTCTGAAGAACCAGTGAAGACCGCAAAAAGTAGCCAGTCGGAAGCTGCTACCGTCAACACCAACGTTGATCCAGACTCGGAATCGCAGCCTGACCGTAGTGGAGACATCCCCATTGAAGATGACGAGTACGACATCACACCTGATCAGAGTGTGGGGCTGAGCCTTCCGCCTCCAAAATACACAGCAACAGAAACATCACCAGCCCAACAACACAAACCTCAGACTTCCATACTTGCAGGTAGATTCTGCACTGTTCCTTGACAACTTTCATTGCATTACCTTGGAGTTGTTGTAACGCATTTTGTTCGGAACGGCCAGCTCGTTGAAGACTGCTTTGTACACTTACAGTGTTGCCAGCACCCAAGGATCAAACTGCTCCCATCGGTTTCACCGAGGAAGATGAACTTGAGGAAGAAGTCAAACCAAAGGCAACGCAGACAGCAGATATTCCAGTTCCGCCGTCGAAGCAGAAAAAGAAGCAGATCATCGTTCCCAGCTTGCAGGACGTGAGTACAGTTCAGTGTCAGCGATGCAACGATTGCAGCCAAGTGAGAAAAGCTGCTTGAAATGTCTTCAAAAAACAAATACATTTTCAGTATGATTCTGACGAAGAGGAACCAACCAAGAAAAAGCCAAGAAGAGCACAGGTACGATTGTATCATGTCAGAAAAATGCCTTGCACATTTTGTGCAAAGGAAACCCTGTCCTAATGCTGTGTTTTCCGGTCGTTGCAGGGAAAGAGCGGTTTGTTTTCTGTCCTACCACCGCCCAAAAACTCCACAACAAAGGAAGCTGGGAGAGTGTTGCTGCCACACAGCTTGTCCAAACCCAAGGCAGCACCGAAAAGCACCGCAAAGAAAACGCCAGTGCAGGTCGCACCCAAGCTGCCTCTCACAGCGAGCCTGCACAGCAAAGATGACAGTGATGACGATGATGATGACAATGAAGGGTCTGCCAGCTTCTTTTCGCTTGGTCAGAAAGACACGTACGAGACTGTGTTCGCTTCATCGACACAGACAGGGGTAGCCCCGAGTAGTGCACAGGTAAACACAATGCACGAACCGTCCCTTCGAGGACCGTGGTTGGGACCAGCTGCGCAGGCCTCTGATCTGTTGGGCCCGGCACTGAACCCTGTGCGGGCAAACAACAGACAAAACGTAGTTCCTAGCGAACCAACTGTGGAACCTCTGCCAGGCACCAGCGGTTCGGACGAACAACTCTTCACTGCCCAACGCCATCCTGATTTTGAACAGGTAAGTTTGTCTGCCGTTCCAACAAAGGCACGAAGAGTGACCAAAATACCCGTGCTGTGTTTCCTTGAATCTGATGGAATCAGGTTTGTTGACTTTCGGCACACCTTTTTTCAGAATTTCTACCCAGAAGTGGGAGAATTGGAGTCTTTCCTTCAAGACGAAGAGGTGCGTTCCGGAGAGGTCATTCTCTCTCCACTGTAAATCTTCGTGTGCGAAGTGAGACTTCTTTGTTTCAACGGACCTGTGTCGAAAAGGTGGCCATGCCTGTTGTTCGGAACAGACGACCACTTCAAACTGGCCTTGTGGACTTGAGGCGTGCTCTCGTTGGAGATCGTTGGACCGGGTGAAAAGTGGTCTGTAGTTGGTCACAGCCTACAAGTGTGTTCTTTCAGTTTCTCAAGCTGCAAGGCAAAAAAGGTCGACGAGAAGAGATGGTCAACATCGTGGACGTGCACGCTGACGACCAGAAATCCACAGTTGACCTCATGAAGCACATGACGGAGGAGAAAGAAATGCGTTCCTTCAGCAAGAAAGGCAAAGACATGCCGTCCTCCCAACAACGACGAAAACATCAAATCACGTACCTCGCGTTTCAGGTAAGAATTCCAGTTGGGTTCAACACTGACATCATAAATACTTGTACACAAATTGAACACCGTCATGATTTGCGGACAGTGATGACTCCTTTCAGTTCACTTGGGTCTTTCTTTGCTTCACATGGACGCCACTCATTGCCAACACAATCGCTGGACCCCTCCTTCCCCCAAATCCAACTCCCTTCTGCATACTTGTTTTGAGCCAACCTGAAACACAATTCAGTCGAAAATATTTTGTGAAATGATTTAAATTTTCGTTTTTCAGGCCAAGGAACGCGAGCTGGAGCTCAAAAACGCGTGGGCACAGAACCGGCAGACAAAAAGACAAACTCAGTCCAAATACGGTTTTTAGCTGGAATGTGTTTTCACCCATTTTGAGAAGAACACGCAACCAGTCTCGCAGAAACCAGTCTCGTACAAATGTATGATCACGATTGAAATAAACACACAAACATTCTTGAATTATTTTTTTGTTTCCTGCAAATTTAAATGGTTTTCAAGGCACAATTTTTTTTTTTGGGAAAGTGTGTTCAAATTTTCTGGTTGCACCACGAAAACTATCACTGGACAATTTCTTGATGTGTAACAAGAAAACAGAATTTGGGAACGTGATGATTTTTGAAATGTCACATGTCTTGTTCTCTAGCAAAGAACAAAAACGCAGTTCGGCACCAAACTATTTCTGGTCCTTCGCTCATCAGTGCAAACCGTAATCTAGCAATCGGCGGCGATGGATTGCAAGGGCAGTCCAGGATTGTGTCGGGTTCTGGGTGGCACCCGCAGGAAGCGGTCCCCTTGCACTGGACGCGCCCCTTTGATGCTCAGTTCACTTCGAAATGTCCAACTCTGTCGATAGCACCACGCGTCGGAAATATTCAATCACATCACAGTTTGTGAGAACGTCCTCGGTGTCATCCCAGCAACAGCTTGAACGCTATGACGATGACATTGATCCCAATCAAGGGAACTGAAACAAAACAATAAACTTCGTCGTGAGTTCCAACAGGTGACAGGACATCATCTGTACGGTTGCAGTGTTTCACGTTGGAAAAAGTGCCAAAATGTAAAGAAAGAAACTTGAAGAGACTTACTCCTCATGACAGTCCGGATGGATCGAATGAGTTGCAGAATCTGTGCTTTGATTCCCGGGTCTTCCCCAAAGCCTCGCTGGTCCGTTCCCCATCCAACTGAATCAGAAACACATTGTTCTTTCGTGAATCTTACAATGTTCAAGTTCTGCTGCTTGTAACTTCGTGGAGTTCGAAGATTTGCTTTGAACCAGGGGCGAGGTTCTTGGGTGGCCTCCGTTCACATGATTATTCTTTGTTTCTGGAGTGACACTCGAGTGATGGTCTTGAAATCAAAGGTGACATGAAACCAGTTGCATCCATTTACCCTGTGCATCTGTCCACACTTTGATCACCCCTCCCCATCCCGGCCAAGAGCCATGCCTCCTCCCCTCCCCCTCTTCAGCCATCTACCCCCCTCCCCTCGTCTCCACTTCAGCTACATCCTAACCCTCTTCCCTCCTCAGCCATAACCCCCGCCCACAAAGCCGTCACTCCCCAACCTTGGCCATTACCCCCCACCAAGACCATCACTACCACCTGGGCTATTTCACACACACACACACACACACACACATAGAATTGCTGACATGCAGAACAGGAAGTCCCAGCAGTGGGGACTCGATGGTCGCGCGCCATATTGTCATGAGGTGGTGGTGATGGTGCGGGGGGGGGGTCTGGCACCAAGGAGGGGGGTCTGGCACAGGGGAGGGGGGTCTGGCACAGGGGGAGGGGGTCTGGCATAGGGGGAGGGGGGTCTGTCATGAGGGGGGTGGTTACATTCCAAAGTGTGGACAGATGCATACATGAATGCTACTGGTTTTTTGAGCCACGAGCGGCACCTAGATGGCCGGCTACGCGACCATCAAAAACTGACAAGATGGTGCGAAGTTCCCGCCACCAGAACTTCTTGTTTTTGATGTGTGCGCAGTGTCTGGGCTCTTAAAATTGCAGGAAAAAAAAAAACGAGTGTACGACTTCATACGCGTTTACGAGTGTGGGTAAACTCCAGTTTCTGGCCTGGATTGATGGATTTTACTCCACTCCAGAAATGTTCAGTTCTAGATCCACAGCACTCCAGTTCTGAACTGGGCCACTCAAGACAGGCTTCCTTAAACAGATCTAGATCTGTTGAAATCGGCAGACTTGCAGTGTTGAATCCTTGGTAACCTCGAATCAGTCTTACTTTTTGCCAGAAATCTCTCTTCGTGCAAGATGCAAACAGCATTTAAACACAATAGAGCGGCCTCCAAAAGAGAGTAGAACCCAAACGCCATTTTTACGACAGCTTTTACGACATCTGACGTGTCCCGGAAGTAAACATGTGATGCAATGTCGAGCACGTGCTGTTTGTTTTGGTCTTGTTCAAGCCACCCCCGTGAAAAGAGTCACCGAATGCCATGTATTTCATCAGAGTCCATTTGAAGTTGACGTGTGCTTCATCCAAGGTGTACGTGGCCGCCAACATGCGTAGACGTGGCCTTAACATCAGCATAAATGTGACCGAGACGAGGGACATGGACCAGTGTGACAGAAGACACAGAGTCAGAAACTTGGTGGAGCCAACACGTGAACGTGAGCCAGTTACAATGAAGATTTCAACGAGCAATTCAGTCATGAAGATCGCCCTGAGCATCGTGTGGATGGCGGTGATCTGCATTTCTCTCAGCCACGCAGCGAGATGCAACAGGGAAACGCCAGTTGCTGACAGGTCAGTTTTTGCCGTTTTCTTTTCGACAAACCTGTGGATCTGTGGCAGGTGTTGTGGTGTTAGTTTTGGAGGAACCACTGCAGTTGATTAGTGGGGCGAGAAACAAAACCCAGAACAGAAAGAACACCAAAACAAAGCAGGAGCATAAGCCTGCGCCTCGGCCTGAACCGTGTTATGTTTTGATTGTTGTACCGCACCAAACATGCACAGGAGTAATGCACCCATGGTTCTTCTACTTTCAGGGGAACGCAGACACCGCGAGTGTGGCAGTGGGCTGAAAACGCACAAAGACCGTGGTCATTTCCTTGGCGCAGAAGTCGGGACCAAATGCCCGGTTTTCCGCTGTTGACTCTGCCCTTGGGCTTGAGCTGGCCGCTTTTTGACGACATCGATCAGTTGTTCCACGAGTTTTCTGCAAATCCGTGGCTTCCAGCTGCAAAACAGTTGAGTCAACAAAGGCAATCTTGCTGTCTTGACAATGACCAGCAGAGTTTTGTCGCCAGTGAAGCGGAATCTGAGCGAAACGAACCGCTTCACAGTGAAGAACCAAGTTTCGAGGAACGTTCTTACCACCACAGAGACTTTGAACAAGTAGGAACTGATGCACATGAACAGCACCGACCCCGGAGACAATCCGCGGACCTCAGAAGTCCTCCGTACGATGTGCACAAGGAGAGAGACAGGAGGCAACACAAACTCAACCACATGGGGAGACATCCTTCAAACCAACCACCAACCACACAGCGACACGATTCCAGGAAGATCAACACAGAAAGGGTGCCAGACGAAGTTGCTGCGGAGATCCCGAGACACTTCGCGGGGCATCGTCGTCAGAACGAAGAAGCGCACAAGCAGTTTGTCGACATCAACGACCCAAGGCCATACAACCGTGAAAGGAGGACTCTACAAAGGGAAGTTGCGACACCGGTTGATGTTTACTCCGTGCACGTGCCTGGGTACAAACCGCGTGAGTTGCACGTGAAAACAGAAGGCCGCACGCTGAGGATCCAGGGCAAACAGGCGTGCGGCTGTCAGGATTCGTGCGCCATCAGAGAGTTCGAGAGGGTGTTTACTTTGCCGGAGGGAATCGACACCGGAAACTTGCAGGCCACCTTGAGCAGAGACGGCACGCTCAGCGTTCAATCGAAATTCCGTCAGAAACTGTCCCGCGGAAACTACGCCGACAGGGACATTCTTGTGGAGGGTTTGGATTTGGTTCCCATTGAGGATACGGCCGAAAATACAGACAACTGCGTCAAAAAGGCTGGCATCAAGCTGGCCAAAATCAACAAACGTACGGGAAAGCGAATCCCACTCACGAGACAGTTCGATGAAGTGCAGCCAAGAACGTTTGAGAACCTGGACGACGGCGTGACAATCGAGGTTGTTGACGATGACATGTAAAAAATGTGCAACCGTACCTGTCAGAGAAGCTCAAACTTCCGAACATCAGTCATCTTGATCATTGCTGTCATTTTTGTGCAAAGCCTCTAGTCTTTCATGTATTTTTGGAAATAAAAATAGATAAACAGTTTTGTACACTTTGAAAGTTTGTTTTCAATTTGCACCGAATTCGACAAGATAACGCGGTCGATTGCAACGTTTGGTTTGAAGTTTGCAAGTCTCCGTCCAAGAATACTTCACAAATAACCTTTTCTTGGATCGGCAAGAAAGAAACACTCAACGAAACTTCATTTGAGTGAATGTATTGCTTCATATTTCAACATGAAAACAGATTTGGAGTTGAAAGAAAATTACAGGAAGCGAAACTTGTGGGTTCAAGGCCAATCGACACGAGGCGATTGCGCAGACTCATCTGGTCTCGAAACGTACACCAGTACACACGTCAAAAACACCAAAGTACAAAGGAAATTGAAGTGCAAACTTCAAGAGCCACCGAAGAGAATGTCCAGCGCCGCCTGCAGGTCGCCGCCCGTCACCATGAGCGCCTGCCGCGCCGCCGCCTCGTCGCTGATTCCCATGTCCCGCAGCTGGGCAAGCTGACGCTGTGAAACAGATATTCCGCCTTTGACGCCACTTTCCGTGGTGAAGGGTTCTCTCATCCAACAAGCACCCTTTTCGCAAAGAAACCAATTCAAACAGATGAGGCACAAGAAACCTTGCTTGAACTAACCAGAATCACTTCCTCGGGAGGGCCTTGAGGCGCTGTGGCCCTGGATGACGAGGGTCTCGCCGCCGCAGCATCCTCACTGCTGCTGCTGGTTGCCCCAGTGATCTGGGAAAGCGCTTGTGAGAAGAAATCTGCGCTAATGATGGGTTGCTGACTGCTTCCTTGAGAAGTAGAGGCCTGGCTGCTGCTTTGCCCAGAGGATTGCTGCAACAATACGAAAGTTCAGCCAAAATGTCCGAACCTTTATCGACGTGCCTCTCAAAGTAAATTTGGTAATTTGTGCCACTGATTTGGCAACAGGGTCACTGCACGCACGAAAGGTTGCGACTTCTCACATGGACTGGACACTGGGGCCCTCTGTGCTGAACGTTGTCACAGAAGACTCACAGGGGTAGTTACGGCAGCGAAGGCGGCAGCGAGTTGGGAGGCGGTGATTTGTGATCCGCTCTGCGTCGCCCGCGGTCGAACAGGGTCCATGTCTTCGTCGTCCGACATTTGGTCCAGAGAGTAGCTGCCTGCAATTGTCACAATTCAACATCATCGTCAACAAACCAGGCAAAGGAAGGATGGTTGTCATGTCTGCCTGAACGGAGCAAAACGGATGTCCTTATTTTCACAATTTGGACTGTGAATTCGCTGGTGATGACTGTTCCACTCAGGAGCGACAATCACCTGCAGACATCTGACTCGCCAGGCCGCTCCCTGATGCCGTTTCTTCATTCACGGCAGCTGCTATGGACATCGCTGCATGACTAAGCGAAGGATGTGCCTCGATCACTCTGAAGGAAAGCTGATTTTCAATGCAAGAAACAACACCTCAAGCACCAAATCCGAATTGACAACATTTCCATGTCGAATTTTGTCAGTAGGAATTCGAAAAGGCAGCTCTCAACAACGGGTTGAAATTGTGTTGAAAGACTTTTGTGACGTCTTTGTCTGGTGGGCATTCAATCGAACAGTCGACTCAACGGTGTCACATCATCCTTACTTATTGATGTATGACGGGTCTGCCAAGATAGCCAACAGCTCTGCATCTTGCAGGATCGCTGCAAACAAGAGGTCCAATGTATTAAGAACAAAAAGATGTGCTCCTTGAGGTTCGTGCGCCAACCAATGCTCGAAATAGAAAGGAAAACAAATTTACCTTGAGCGACGGGATCTTTGTCCAAGCCAGGTGACGTGGCAATAATGTTCTCCAACGACTCCGGATTCTTCAAGAGGTTCTCCACCTGAAGCAACGGTCGGTCAAATTCAAGAAGCAAGTCAAAAGCCACTTCAGCTGTGAGTGAACGCTTTCTCTGATTCTGTGCAATCTCAATCGAGTCAGGCTGGTTTCACTGAACCTCAAACTTTCTCGTCGGCATGCGAATTACAGCAGCGCGATCTGATTACTTACAACATTTCTGTACGCTGGGTTTATCAGGGCGTTTTGAAGAGCAGTCACCACCTGCTCCACGGATGCTTGGTCCAACGGTTCTGAAACCAAACGGAAAACTTCTTCGTGACCAATGTATTGAAATGGAGAACGAGTAAATCGTTTGAAAGTAAGCTAAACTTCTGTGACCCACCAGAAACTGAGGAGCGGCACAAAATTTGGCAGAACTGACAACTACTCGCGGACCTGAGGCCGTCAGAGGCAGAGGTCCGAACTGCCAGAACGGAAACTTGTTTGGCAACTTACCTGGGGCAGAAGCATCGTCGTCAGAGAAGTTTCTTCTCAAGATGTGAATCGTTGAGCTGGTCGTTATGGAATACTCCTTCAGGGTTTTCTCATCCTGCAGTCTCTGGCCACAGTAAAGCAGGTCTACAAAGGATTCACTGGAGTTGGTGATCTCGTTTTGGGAGTTTATCCACAAGAAGTCTCGGTAGCGGAGACCCGATAGTCGAGAGCCATCTTGATAAGGAGGGGGTGGCTGAAGAGGCGGCGGCGGCTGGGAAGGTGGGTGGCCGAGAAGGGGGCATAACATTGTGGACAGATGCACACTTGAATGCTCCTGGGTTTTTTGGCCATTTTCTTCACCTGGATGCCACAAACGTAACCATCAATGATGCGGCAAAGGACAACTGTTTCATGGTCTGGCAAAAACACTTGGTCATTGGCCCGCGTGTGGCCAAATTAATTTGCATAATTGTGGACTGTTAGTGTAAATACGAATGGACTTTTTCGCTTCTTCACTACAAGCACAGTTTGCAGTCTACCTGTGCAGACCACGGCATGTGGTGATATCACAAACACACGGGTTGGTATCTCAGGAGAGACTGGCCCCGGGGGTGGGAATCTCCTCATTTATTGAGTACACAGTGGTGCCATCTGACAAGCGGTGGTTCTAAATTCACAGCTGGTGTGTCACACCACACTCCTCCCCCACCAGGGGGTGGTGGCTTCAGCTATTTTTTTTATATTCTGAATATTTTTATATTTAATTATAATATACATTAGACAGGGAATAGATGTATAATATCAAAATTCTGCTATTTTGCTGGAAATTACCCAGCATCCCTCCCCCCC
>JAAUXT010077381.1_pt1 | contig 18033 bp, 17 predicted proteins | sample 7278171 | NCBI WGS metagenome assembly JAAUXT01 (sample SAMN14350112, study PRJNA611818) | marine sediment metagenome | isolation source: surface marine sediment (1.8m) | place: French Polynesia: Moorea | collected 2018-08
CAGGATGTTTGCGTGTGCGTGTGCGTGTGCGTGTGCGTGTGCGTGTGCGTGTGCGTGTGCGTGTGCGTGTGCGTGTGCGTGTGGTGTGTGTAGCTTGAACAGTGAGACGTGAGGTACGAAATTGGGGAAAGTCATAGAACCAGGGTTTGGAGGTCAGGCCACGCCCCTGCCCCTGGATTTGGGTTTCTGTTTGTGTGTGACACCTGTGCCAATGGTTCCGAGGATGAGCGCCACGCAAATGACGATGTTGCCATTGCGGACACCGATGCTGCTGATGACCAAACCAAGGGTCATTGTAAAAATGATTCCAAACGTCTGGAAAGAAACAAACATCAGCAATGATTTTTTCTCGCCAGAATCTGGCTTTTGTGGTGACTGGACAACAAGCCTCTTTGTGTGTTTCAGCATCAAAGAAACCTGCCTGTGAACTGAAGAAACATTGCAAAAACGAACTTGTTTTGGCAAATAATCGCTTTCATGTAGAACAAGGAAACTGTTCTTTGAGCTCACCTGAGCTGCAGCGTTCAGCATCCCTGACGAAGTTCCCTCGGACTCGGGGTACGTCAGTTCAGCAGCAAACTCAAACCCAACCGGCAAATACCCCGTCATGAAGAAGCTGAAGGCAACACAGAAGCAAGTTTTTCTGCAGTTCGGTTGAGACAGAAATTTTCACACAAAAGCAAGTGGCCGTTGACACAACATCAAGTCGCTTTCTACTCGTACTCCACCCTTGTGGTCCTTACCCGAGGGTTCCAGCGCAGAGGTAGGCCAGCCAGACTTTCCGCAGACGCATCGTAAATGTGAAGACGACCATTCCCACAAAGGACATGAAGTAGATGCCAACTGTGGTCGCCCTTTGGAAAAGAAGGCGTGGTAAACAATTGCATCCCACGAAAAGGCTTTGACCGGCAAACACAACTCCAAGACACAGACACAGACAAAGAACGGAAAGGTGGTGTTGCTTTCTTCTGAACTTGTCAAATACTGCGCATACATTTTCGTGCACCTGCAGTTCCATTCAGGATTACCAGGAACCTACGTATGCACAGCCAACTTCACGAATGCTCGCACAAAATGCAGAAGTTAGCGCATCGGAAGCTATGGTTTTTGCTGCATGGTCTTTGGATCGTCGTAAAAACAGGTCTTTGTCGGCACTCTCGTTTTTGAGGATTTTTTGGTAACAAAAAGCCGGTCCACATGAAACCGAAAATTGAGGAACGGCTGCATGAGTTGGGATTCTGTCTGCGTGCATGCACGCCCCAGCAATAAAAGTCGGGTTCCACAAATTTAGCTGCACATGGTGGTAAGTCCTAACGTTGCAATGATCTCACAAAAGAGCTCACGAGATGACAAAAGAAAGACAAACCTCACAATCTGGGTCCAGCATCTTGTACATGCCCCTTGGAGAGACCGACTTGTACTCGATAATTGAGCTTGTAAAGCAAACTATAGTCGCAAAGTTAAAGGGTCAATCTATTCCCTGTGGTCAGAAAGATCACGCTCCAGAGCCCCTCGTGGATCTGTCCCTGCTCACGCAAAGAGAAACGAATATCTTGTTTGTTTGTTGTTGTTGTTGTTGTTGTTGTTGTTGTTGTTGTTGTTGTTGTTGTTACTGCTGCTGCTGCTGCTGCTGCTGCTGCTGCTGCGGGTTTTGGCGCAAGAAAACAACTGCGCGTTGGGCTTCAGTTTCGTTTACGAAGTGGAAGAATTCGGATTGTGCCACCGAAATCTTTGTTGGGCGTGTGTCTTCTGAAGGTAGAAAGTTGCCGTCCCACCCGACGTGAGACCGTGGGCGCAATCTTACACTTGTTTGTGTGCACAACTGACCAAAGTTTTTCGTGGTTTCTTGAGCAAATTTCTCTTTGGACCCCACGGATATCTGCTGGCACTGTTTCCAGTCTGAGGTTGAAAAGACTGAAGGTTGTAGAGAGTTGGCACATTTTTAGGCATTTGATCAAGACGCATTTTCCGTCTCATTCATTCCAGTCGGTTGGAGAAATAGACACGCTCTCAAGATTCCTAGATAAACTGTTATAGGTAAACAATGGGTGCGCGGAGGATATCACCTCCGAGCTTTGGCGAGGAGGTGACATCATCCATGCACCCACTGTTTACTCGTACATAAGGCCCCAGCTATAGATTGTCAAGTAATCTATTGTTTTGCAGTCACTGTGTTGAGCTTGACTGTACTTCAGTCTTTTGTGTATTTTGCTTTGACATGGGTGCACTGGGCTGACAGTAGAATTACTGAAAAGGAATCTGACGTAAAGAACAAAGAGAATGGCACAGACGGGGCATTATGAAAGGATCTCTTTGCATGCATGATTCCTTGAGAATTTTCAACACAGAAAATGTGTGAGGTTTATTCTGATTGAGGCTCATTGGAGCAGTGGGAGATCTGTTGTCACACGCTTGGTGTCATGCACTCAAGTACAATGCACACAGGCAATTTCCACAGCAGGAATTCACAAGCAGTTTCCCGTAATTTATCCTTACAAATCTGTTGGAGCATGATCCTCTGCCAGTGTGGCGAATTGGTCACAATTGCAACATTCCCCTCTTTTTGCAGGACTCGAAATCCATTTGGTTGTTTGCTGCATGGCCATGGATGCATTTTGTATCAGTGCGGCTGAAGCTGTCTTCTGAGTTTCGTTGCCTTTTCACTTCTCTGATGGAATGACATCAGACGTTATACAGCAGGTTTTCTTAGCTTCGTACCTGACAAATTTCCTTTCACCAATCCTGTTCCCAACGGCGTCCGATTGGACGATTTGGATTACACTGTCCAATGCAAGGCGCGCCTGTCACTTTTTGCTGTGCTAACAAGAGAGGATGTGCTTTCAAGAGAAGAGTCACAACGAACCCGTCCTGTCTTTATGGGTGTCCTTTCACATTGCTTTCCTGCAAGTGTGCTTTCAACTTCGACGTTCCTCTTCAACCGACCAAACAGGGTCACAATGCACTTTGACATGAATGCCAGAACACACGTCCAGACGCGACACCTTGATTCAATTAAATTCAACCACATTTTAAGGGGGAGGGGCAGACTTCAAGGTGGAAACTTGATAGAAAACAGTGCGTCTTGGAACCGATGGCTCTGTCGGTAAAGCAGAATATCGGCAGTGTAACCTTGGACAAAAGACTTCGCGGAGAGACTTCTGGAATGATTGGTGACCCTCAGTCGGACCACTACAACAGTGCAAGCGGTACTTGCATCGGTGATGAAGATGCCCAATTATCTTGAGGACCATTTTGCCGTCTCACAGCAGGATCAATAAAACCCTGGATCTGCAGTGAAGACCCTGATGATTCATCGCGAGGATGAGTCTGGCTTCAGACGGACAGAATCACTTGTTGACATCAAGCTTTGGCTCTCAAGTGAAGAAGACAACATCACCTTGTCTCATTTGGGATTTGGTCACACAGTATCAACAGAGACACAAATGGCCTGGAACTCCGCAGTACACATCCGAAAAGCCAAAGCAACAGTCTGCAAACACCTTCCATTATGCCACATTTTCACACCGTTTTGCAATTTATAGCCTCATCGCTTTGAATAATTCACTCGCCGCTGATTCAATCTGCTCGAGATTGGGCGCCCACATTTTGGCGAGATTATTCCATCTCTGCAAAGAGCACGAAGCGAAAGCAGGGGACTCATCGCTCACACTCTAATGTGATTGCTCGCTGTGTTGCTGTGCATCACACAAATGCGCAGACTTGAAGGCAGAACCAGCAACATGTTGGTCACTCGGTTCACAAATGAATTTCAAGCAAGGTGCATGGCGCTGGAAAATTTTGGCTGTCGTTCGTGGAGAGGCGCAAAATTCACTCTGAAACAGATACTTTACATATCTTTTTTCTTTGTACGAATACTGCTGTTCTTTCAGAAAGGGACGGTGACTCTTTTGATTCTTTGGGCATGTGCACTGTTTTCCTGTTACTCATACAGGGGACAAAGCATCTTAAACAACTGGAATTTACAGGCGGTCCTCAAACTGAAGCTGTTGTTAAGACATTCTGGAAGGAATACCCAAGCCACCCAATTTGCAACGACATGAGGTGAATTTCCCACACATGTGCGCTTTCTATATATCCTGTTGTCGTTCTTGGTCCCGTTGAAAAGTTACATTGAGACATCTTTTGAGCAACAATCAGTTGAAATTTGTTTGCAGCTGGAAACCAACTCCATCCATGGATGCAGAACATACAAAAATCCTCACATGCTGCATGCCATAGGACTGCCATGAATCGCACCGCAAAAATTGTTTGAATCCCGTTGCCTGTATGATGTATGCATTTCAAAGCTCGGAGCCTCAGTTGCAAAAGCCTTCAAATTTTGCTGAGGCTTGTCTTGATTCTGTTTGGTCCTGTCCTTGCTTCTTGTTAACTTTGAGAACAATGCATCAGAAAGGGCCCTCATAAACATCATGAACTCATTATTCTGACAAATGAGGAAAATACGTACACTGCACACCTGTGCATGTGAAACACTCGTTTACACGTATAGCTTCAGAATGAATTGTTTTGAATTGCCAGTCATCCCAGACAAACTACATCACTTGTTGTCTTGCAAACCATGGTGGCAAAATATGCCTTGGTTCCATCCAAAATGAGTGCAGAACTTTGAGCAGGAAAGACTAGCAAGAGCTCAGCAAAGGACACAAACACACACAAGCACACACACACACACATACATACATACATACACACACACACACACACACACACACACACACACACACACACAGAGATTCATTTCGCTCTTGAAACTTGAACTTTTCGCTGTCAGCTCAGATCTACTGACAAACCACCATGCGAGCAGGCTGAATCCAAATCTGCACCAACAGACCGGAAGTGAAGTCAATGCGTTAGGAACTTCAATGCTGTTTCTTGGTTTCAATCTGTCTTTGGTAATCACGGGCTGAACCTGCATTCCATTTTTGGTTCATTTGGTTTCCATTCAGTCAAAAAGGTTGAACGCTGAAAATTACTCTTTGGTGTTATCTTCGTTCCGTTGAAAAGGGAAAGACACGGTTTGTCTCCCCTTTTGGTACTTCGATAGGACAATGCAACCTCTTCTCTCGTGATCTCCCCCAGCATCTGAACCAGAGTTTTCCCTTTGGAAGGAACCAAACATTCCCCCTCGCCACATTGTCCGGTTCGCAGCTGCAGATCCCGTGAAATCTGCATAAAACAATTCGAAACGCTGTGGCTGATATTTATGCGAGCCTCAGGTGATGAATGATTCCATTTCCTGCCTCTGCTTTCTGAACACGTCGGACAAACTGTCTGTCATATGCGGCAAACCAACGAGGCGGCGTACCCTCGAGATGGAAAATTAGATTGAGGGCAGCCGAACCTGCTGCAGAGAATTCATGATCTCTCAGAAAGTGCTGTGAGAACAAATTGCCAACGGTTTGGCGTGCTTTCTGCCATTGTTGTCCTTCAATCGCACTTTGAAACACTGACTTTACGGACAGACATGAACCAACTTTACACTGGGGACACTTGTGCAGGGTGACTCGGGGAAAGAGCGCTACTCGTATCATTCACTGGCATGTGTGCAAGACATCGTCCGTACCCTGTCATGACCTCTGTTTTGAAGCTGAAGTCCCCTGCATGCCCTGTCGGCTCAAAATGGCTTTGATCACACTTCTCTCTCAGCAATTCACTCTTTGGAACCAACATTCACACCCACACATGAAGGTATTGCACACCTACAGAAAGTGAATCCAAAACTTCGTATGTCCACTGACTAAATGACAATTCATACTTGAATAGTTTGGTTCTGTCGAGCCAGATTCCAGCGATGATAGAACCTCCGACCCCAGCCACGACCAGTGTGAGTCCGATCAGCCCTGCATCCTCCTCCCGGTTCTGCAATCCCAAGTACCCGTTTCACCAAAATGGGTGCAGATGATTTGCTCAAGACACTGCACGTTGGGAAGGAAATTTGACGCAAACATTGACAGAATGTTCAACATGCAAAGTCAGAAGAGATTGCACCGACATGAAAATGGATGTAGATCTCGGTTTCTGTCCTTTTTGCATGTTCTGGTGACAAACCAGAACAGTTTTGGGATATTACACTTGAAACATTCTTGGGTGGTGTGAAACAACACCATCTTGGACAATCTGAGAACACGAAAGTGTAAACCGAAGGACTGCGCCTGAAGTTTGTTCACTTACAGGGAAGTAATGAAGTATGATGGGATTCAGCAGTGTTCCTATGGCATAGTATGACCCTGTATTGATACCTGAAACAAACAAACCAGGTGGTAAAACTCAAATCGATACCAGCACGTGCAACAGCAACACTCGTACTGGATGTGCACATGTTTGACAGGTTTCATCTCTTCTCCTGCAGTGTGCACAAAAGTCCCAAGCGTTTATGGCAGGCATTGCAGGTTCCAGTGTGAATATTCTGAAACAAATTTTGGAGATTCTTCATATTTCCTTGTCGGAGGTTTGACACTCACCATAAGTCAGCATAAGCAGCAGAAAGCCTTTGTTACGGAAAAGCCTTTTCAGTGAAGACAGGTAGTCCTCTTCTTTGGCAGCTTCTACAATAGCAGCCTGAGCTTTGCTCGGAGGCACCGACGGACCATTGCTATAAACTGCAAAGAAATTGAGACAAAAGAAAATGGAGGTTCTTTCATGTGAACGTCCGAAGAAGAAAAGAAAAGCAACTTCGTCAAAATGGTTGCAAGGTCACAAGAAGTAACCATTTTCAGATTTCACGCAAGCGTATACTTGATACTGATCCTAAGTCTGTTATTTGTTGGTTTCTTGGTCCAAAAAACTTTCTGCGCTGACCTCGTTGTTGACCAAGTCGAAAGAACCTCATCATAACCGACGAATGTGACGTGCATTCTCTGTCCACTCACAGATAACGACGAGTATGAAGAGGAGGGACATGAAGGAAGCTCCACCGTAGAACATGTAGCTCAGTCTCCGCCCGACCACCTCGATGTCCGGGTCGTTAGGCACGATGAGCGGTGGAATCACGAACCCAGCGGCGCAACCCAGCTGCGACGAGAGTGGAAGAGCGTTGAGATCAGATTTGTATCTGCGCGTGGGGAGTTTACACATGGGATCTCTCGGGAAGTCCATAAAGTCTGTTGATGCCCCTCAAAATCAGAGTTGTTCCGTACAGGGTGAAGATGCACAAGGCCTTTTCCCATGCATGGAGTCAGAAACTTCTTTTCAGTTGCCTGAAGCAATTACCCTGTTTAGGTTTCCTTGCAAGGCTTGGAACCTTGGCAGAAGAAGCTTCATTTTGAGAGTGCAAGATGCACACAAAAACCCATGGCAGGCAAAAGACAAAAAAAAAAGTGTTTGGCCAGCGAGTTTCTTGACCAATGACGTTTCCAGCCCATTTTCCTGGCGCCTACCGCATGGGGAAGAAGACGCAAAGCAGCGTCGAGGAAAGAGTGACAAAGCGTTGTCGAAGAAATTGGTGCTCTGAACAGTGTTACAGAGAAGGCTTTGGATGATATCGGTTGTGCAGAAAGAGATACTTGCCTGCACCAGATCATCTCTAACCCTCGCCACTTGCGAATGAACCAACGTACAAGTGCGTATCTAAATAAGTCATCGGACAAATAACGCCAAGGATATTCATGGGGCAAAACAAACAGCGCGTGAATCGTCTTCAAAGTCAAAGAATGGGGCTTTATCGGCTGCAGCCAGTTTTTTGGAGTGAAATTGTGTTCGTTCCGAGAACAGAAAAACAACTACGGGAAGAGGAGTATCGATGCTGATTCCCAAACTCTTTATCATCTGCAGGCATCAAGTTGATTTTCATAGTAAAGCTGAATCAACCTCAGGTTCCTTGACATTTCCGAGGGTTCGTCTGGCAAGTAACGAGTGCGAAATACAGAAAACACAATTGCAAAATGCCTGTTGTCAAGAGAAAACTTGAACAAAACTTCAGTGTTGCAATTTGAAGAGGAAAGAAAGGACCAACCAGAAAGTATCGCTTGATTGGAGGAGCCACGCCTGAAAGGAGCTTTGCTGGAAACACGAAACACACGCGTTGGGCACGTTTGGCTGTTTGGTTTTGTTTTTTCACTTTCTTGTGTATGTATTTTTTTGGGGGGGGGGAGTAGCTTTTGTAATATCGGGGGAGTTTGGTATCAAGGAAAGAGTGTTGACTCACCTGATTCCCAAACACCCCGATGGCTGTAGCGGTGGACACCTCGTTGGGTCCGAACCAGACGGCGGCGAGTCTGGCCGGGATCCCGAGGATGAAGATCTGGGCGATGGCGCATATCGTCTGTCCGGTCATCAGCACCGCGAAGCGGTCCCCGCTCAGCGCCGCGCATTTTATCCACGCGCCCGTCGCATTGAGCGTGGTTGCCAGGATACCCACGATGCGTAAACCCTTTTTGTCAAGCAGCCATGTGGACGGAAAGATCAAGGGGATGTAAGCCAGCATGTAGATCATACTCAGCCAGTCAATTGTTACGCGCCTGCGGTATTGGTTGTCAGGCAAACTCGCATTGTAGTAGCGTTCAATCACGTTGCCAATGATGTTGAGATGAATCCATTGGTAAGCATTTGATAGGGAGAAGGTTGCAAAGAGCAGGGCCATAAACCAGCGTCGTTTGTAGACTCGCGGCACGATCTTGATACTCTCTTGTCGTTTGACCGGTTCCTTCTCTGGCTTCTTTTCCGGCGTGGCTCCCCCATTTTCTGTGACGTCGTCCTTGCACAACGGCTTCTTGACGTCACTCTGACAGTCGCCCATGGTTGGGGTGGATGCGAGTGCCTGCGCTGGCAAGGAAGGCTAACCCTAACTACGCTATCGTGATGCGCCACCTGAAATGACAGAAAAATCACGACTGAAATGAGAAGACAGTCATAAGGCAGTGAACCCACGCACTTTCGGCAGAAGCCACGATGACCAACGAGTTTTCCAAAAAGGACAAGACAACCAGATTACTTTTTCTTTGATTCACACTGCTGAAGATTTCTTTTCCTTGTTCATGTACGAGTATACTTCAGAAGTCAATCAAAGAATGCGCGTACTTCAGCCACTCGCGTTCACAAATTGAAATCTAAAGAATTTATTCGCATTTTTTGCCCAAATTCAGTATGCATATGGGAACAAAAATTGCGCACGAAATAGCTGGAACAACAACCAACTGGCATTTTGCAGAAAAGAGCAACTGCAGCTGGCGAAGCTTGTTTCTGACACTCTGACAGGATAGAACAGGCGTCTTTTGAGTTGACTCAGGTGTTAACATCCAAAGGTGTCAGCCCAACGTACACAACCCCAAATTATCGCCTTCGGAGCACTTTTTGATTCCTTTGTTACTGATGTACCAGAAGCCTTCGGTTGGAGCAGAGCTCTTTCCTTTCTTCACGTTCGTTTTTTCCAGGGTAGGAATGGGGAGCGCCCTTGGTCTCCGCTAAGATCCGACCATCGGAGGATGCGGGCCCCAACTTCAACTTCAAGCATTTATGACAAGAAAACAATGGTAACAAAATTTGCAAAAATTTGTGCTGAAAAACGGGAAGGTGAAAATTCCAGATCCTGCATGGATCTGCTGAAGGACAAAGAACAAAGAACAAAGCACAAAAGACAAAGACCTTTGTACCTCTCCTTTTCAGCGCAAACAATGTGACTTGTTTTGAGCACTCCGCCTCGTACTCCCGAAAATTCTCAAAATTTTGGAAATGCATTGGGTGACATCCAAAACAATTTGCAATAGCAAATAGCACTTCCTCTCTGGCTGAGTGAATACCGTACTCTCTTTTAAATGTTCAACGGATGGAGTGTGGAGACGATCGAAGCTTTGAGATGAATTGTACGATTTGTGGAAAGCAGATGTTTCAGCTTGAACAAAGGAAAACATGTTGTTGGCAAAAAATTCTGGCCTTGAAGACAGATAGAAACGCCAAAGAAACACAAAATAACATTCTTGGCTTGTTGAAAATGTCAAACATTGAGGCCAGAGAAAACGCTTTCGTTTGCGAACCGCCCTTCCACGAAATCAACCACCATGGCTTTGCATTGATTGTGCACCGCGTTCTCTCACCATTGCCATCACCCACCATTGCCAATACCTTCACCTTGTGGAAGATGTTGTGGTTCTGCAAGCGGGGTTTGGTTGTCCAGCAAGGCCTCATTCAGTTGGCTCACGCATGCATCTGCAGGATAGTTTTCACACGAAACCCATCTGTACCCACCCGTGCATACAGTGCTATCCAGTACAGGTCTATCCTTACCCAACCAAACTCGTCCAGTTGGACAAGTTTAACACCCACCCACGCACAAAGATGGGTTTGGATGGGTACGCACCATCACCCTCGCCCACCAGCCCTCTGCCCACCAACACCATGCACCTTTCTATCACCACAAGTCACCATCACCCATCATCTTGTGAATAGGTCTGGTGGTTCTGGTGGCCTCACAATTAAGATGCAGGTATGGATGAGAATGGGTTTGGGCGAGTTTTGGTTTGCCTGAATAACAGCCACAAAACTTGTTGGAAATGCCCAACCCTCAGAAGCTGACACAGACGAGACCAAAGACCCACCCTCCAACCCCAATCCACGCACCCGTTGTACCCCAAAATCCCCCCCCCCCAAAACTTACATCATCCGACATTCAATTTCAATTGCTCGTTGCCCCTGTTTTTGACAAGACATCGAGCCCGCTTGGGGTGCAGACTGTTTCGGATCCACCTCCTGCCTTCGCAGAGTCGCCCTCACCGAATCCTGTGTGATCCCCTTGAATCTGACAGTGTCACTCAGAAAACGAACTCAGTATACATATCAGGAGGATATTTTCCCATTTAGACAGCCTTTCAAATAATTTGCAAGTCAAAGAAGTTTCAAGTGTCGTCCTGCGTCACTATTTCATTCAAAAGTTGCTTCGTTCATGATATTATGAATCACGAAGAGAGAATATCTTTCAAGGTTGCAACAAATCGTGAATACAATGGACCCTTTCAAAAAATAAATGTCACTGGGGATCCTACATCAAATCTCAAGTGAATTACATCTGAGCATATAATTGCTTGTGAGGTGAAAAAAAATCCCGACTGTCATTCAAGACTTCCTGTTGGGGCAAAGGACAACCATTGCAATATTTGTTCACCTCCATGGAACACGAAAACTTGAAGAAGTGTCATTTTCCCAAAAGTGTCCGGCGCACCTTTCGTGTGGTGCACAGACCTGTGTTTCCGTGGTTGCAGGCATATACGTATCAAAATGCAAAGTTCTTTTCGCTGCGCACAAAAATGGAGCATATTCATGAAGTCAAGCTGCCATTTTGATCGCAAGGGCAGGTGTGTTCAGTTTGAAAATGCACACAAAAATATCCCAGAGAACAATCCTCAAACCGGGGACACAACCGTGTCCAGCGAATCCAATGGATCCGTACGAGAGAATCACACAAGTTTCACTTCAGCTAATGCAATAAATCAACCAAAGTTGTGTCCAACATCCTGGTTAATGACTCCAATAAATATTGGCCACTTCAAAAAGCCGTAAACAGCCGTGCAGATAAAAATCTGGTGTTCATCGTTGAGCAACAGGACACAAGAGAGAGAAGGTTCAAAGTATAAATTCGAAACATCACGAAACCCGTCCGAACAAATGTTTACCCAAATTTGCGGGTGATTGTTTCCACAAAAGGCTGTCATGCGTGCACGCAACTGTTTTCTTTTCTTTTTTCAATCTCTTCCCCTGACAGGAAACAAACCACCGGTATACGAGTATCCCTGCAAAAACTTTTTGAACTCACTTGCTCAATTTTTTCAACAGGATTGTTCGTAGAGTCTAGCTGTGGAGAAAGTATCCAATTTGTTCACTTCTTTGTCGTACATTCGTCCGTGAGTCTCTGCATGGATTTAAGCTTTTGCGATCCATGTTCACGTCATTTGCGCTCGTGGGAGGCAAACATGATTCCAATGCATCAACCTGATTGCATGTCTGTGTCACGAGAAACGTCCATTGACACGTTTTGCTGAAGTGTGCCCTTGTGAGGTCGCACGAGTTGGTGACCTCATGAGTACACGCACCCAGCATTCAAAACACCCGCACGCAGACACACTGCGGACTTGTGCAAGCCACACCTGAGTCGCAAAATGGTTTTAGATTGTTGATGGTCGCGGTGTAGCCGGCCATCTAGGTGAAGCAAAAAATTAGTGACATTCAGCGCACATCCGTTCACAATTTTGTACCCCATTCACCCTCATTATGAACGAAACCCCTTCATCAGTCAACACCCCCCTCACCAAACACCATTCTTCGGCCAATGCCCTCCTTCATCAAATATGCCCCCCCCCCCCCATCAGCGAATCCTTCCTCATTAGCAAACTTCCCTGTCAGCCCACCCCTTCATCAACCGACCCCCCCCCCATCAGCAACCCCGCCCCCTCTTTTAGCCAACCCACTTGTCAGCAAACCCCCACCCCATCAGTTGATCCCCGCGACCAGCGAGTTCCCGTTGCTAAGCCTGGAACTTCCTGTCGTAACTTTGAAACATTTTGAAAGTACACGAAACTTGGTTCCATTTTTGTGGTTGGAATTTTTTTCGCGCGGCCAACAAACTGCAACCCCGCCAAATGTGAGAAAATTTTCCAACCTGCAAGTGAACATTCAGACCACCTGATTGCGTTGCGTTGCTGTCGAGTTTTCAAAATGGTCGACAGCCTGGTTGGTTTTCGTTCAACAATTCCTTGTCGACGTTGTGCATTGCTGACGTATCGTACGAGTGCACGTGTATCTCAGTGTGCCAAGCTCCAGACAAGGCGAAGCTCCAGAAGAAACTGAACAGACACAAGCACCCGTGCGGCTCCCAATCGTCATGCTGCGGTGCTGACTCTGAGACTGACAACTCAGAAGAAATTTGGACATTGTCGCTGCCTGCTGGATGAATTTGGGGTTCAGGGTGTGACTTTGAAACCGGGGTTTTCTTTTTTGGATTTGTTGTGCCAGTAGGTACGCAAAGCAATTGAAATGGGATGATTCTTGAATATGCAACATGTACTGCCTGAAGCCTTTTATGATATCCCTTGGATATCCAAGCACATACATCACAACTGAACAAAGCAAACTCGCTGAACCCTGCATTCGGCCAGCCTATACGAGCCACTGTAACTAATGGGCATAACTCTGATAGCTTCTTAAAGTTTGTAAATAGACACAGAAAAAGTTCTGTTGACGTTGGTGTCAATGTTTGGATTTCAACTTGTGCTTCCAAGCTTGAAGAGCGCGAACATTGTTGGAGCTTGGCATGCAGGGCTTGCAAACGGTTCGATCCAGGAAAGAACAATCTGTTTTCGATATTGAGACTTGTTGCCTGTCTTCTTCGTGACCAAAAAGACTCCATGTGTCTTTGATGTTGGAACAAGTGAACAGCCACACGACCAAAAAAATCTCTTCAACTGAAACAGCTCTGAATGTGGATTCCATAATTGCTGAATATCACCGAGTTGATGTTGTAATGGGCTCAAACCATCGCTCAGCAAATTGCACATCAAATTACATAAGTCAATGTGACATTCCAGAATAAAAATCTGAAAGGTCAATTAGAAAATAGGATTCAATGTTCTGGACAATATCGTGAAAGCGTTTTGTATACATACAAATGGCAGCAGCACCCTTCCCCCCAGAAATTGTTTGAAACGAAGCAACTGTGACAAATTATCTCGCTCGGTTTCAAACTTTTCACCACATGCACATCAACGTGCGCGCACCAACGTGCCTTGCATGTGCCCGTGGCGTGCGCGTAGATCAACGCTGTGTGGCCAGTGCTCCACATGTGGTTTGGCGCAAAATGACAAAAAATGGCTTTTCGTCTTCTCGGAATATTGACTCACAACTTGTGTATGTTTCTCATGCCTGTCTGATGTTTGTCGTATTGATCAGCTGTTAGATCAATATGCTTCATCGGTCACCAAATAATACTCATTTAAACGCTTCAGTTCACATCAAAGTTTCAAGCCTTGAAACGAAGAACAGGTATAGAGACGTCTATTGATATCTGAGAACAATTGTGGATGGAGAACAACTGCGCCGAAAGCAGCAACATTTTGGTTGCAATCGAGAGCGCACATGTATTTCAAAATAATGTAAATGTGCAATCTGAACAAAGACCGTGTTGCAGATTCCACAGTGTCAGCCGTTCTTTTGGCAGCTCACGACAAAATGTCAGCAAAATCACCTGACTTTCAATGGGGTTGAAATGATGTTCGTCATGGCAGGATATCCAAACAATTGTGGGTAGAGTTTCATTTGTACTTCACAACTTGTACTTCACAACTGAAAAAGTCGCATCTACAAGTTCAGAGTCTGGGATTTCATTCGATCGAGCTTGTTGGAGGTCGTTCCAAAGAAACAAGAATTCAATGAATTTGAAATCAAACCTTCAGATTCCAGCGGCTTTTTCCACAAGAATAAGAAAATTCTGAGGTTTCCTGACTTCAAGCCAGGGACAAAAATATTCATTTTGCGACCCTCCACAGCGCGGAGTGTCGAAAAAATTCGCTCCCAAGCCTCGTCAGGCGTTCGTTCCAACAAACAAGCAAGACAACAAGAAATTGCACAGCACTCCAGTAATCCTGCAATGTGCCACAGCTTGTTCGAATGTATGTTTTTTCAAATGAAAAGCGTGAGCTTGTGCGCGGACAGCTTGCACGGTGTTTGCAATGCTCTTTCCCATGGTGGTTCAATGGCGCAATGTGGCTGCAGCGTATGCACTGAATCGCTGCAGCAGAATTCACGCCTCTGCAGCTGCTACAGAGTCAGCCGATGCACGTGAACGTCATTTAATCACACACGTCAATACAGTGTCGAATTTCAACGACGGGTCAAAAATGTGACATGCACTGAAAGAGATGATACTCACCCATTCTCTCATGTCAGAGCTCCCATCCTCGCGTTGCAGCTGTGTGCGTGGAAGTGTTGGAGCAAACGATGGCCTCACAGCTTCAAACGAACGACACTCTCAGCTGTACAGCGGCAATGCATCCAGTGAGCACATCTCGAGGCGCCACTGCATCTCTTCAGCTTTGTGCCACCAAATTTCCATCTTGGTACATTTCCTGAAAGCGCTTTTGACAGTGCGCACAGCTTCTCTCGCCGAATGTTACAAATGATTTTGTCAATACGTACAGCTGTACAAGCAACCAACGTCAAGGCAAAAAACCCACACAATTTCACGCTGCAAAATGGGTGCAGAAGCTGGGGCAGCTTCTTTGCATCTGAGCATCGTTCGACAGGTTAGCCCCTTGATTCGCGAGTGCCGTCACTTTTCGCAGGGAAATGCATTGTTTTTCCCAACCTGCCGAAAAAGCCCAGATCTGATCAGACCAGCGAGTCAAACCAGCAAGTAAATAAAGCAATGTACTGAGCAAGAGTTCAACATGAACTCTCTTGAAAAGAGACCACGATTCGATTGCTTTGAGCATTTCACAGAGCAAGCTTCGTTGTTCGCGGCTGTCTTCTGCCAGCTAGATCTACCGAAGCCACATTTTCGCGGTCAGCGCAACATCGCATCCGAGTAGTTTCGCCAACAGGGGAGCCACCGCCTGGGGACGATATTTGCGCCAATGTTTTCGTGCTGTGGTTTTGTTTCAGAAAATACATGGAATGACATTTTCTACACGTCCACACTCGTACCAACACAAAATCTGTTTCTTATTGATATTGAATGCGAAAACCCACAAGATTGGCGAGTTACGTGGTCGCCGAAGTACGAAGGCAAGCCCCTTCCTTGTGTGTGTGTGTGTGTGTGTGTGTGTGTGTGTGTGTGTGTGTGTGTGTGAGTGTGCGCGCACTCTGAGTGGGTGGTGTCCATGCTGCTCCCACAGACATGTGAAACCTGTCAACAGGGTGGGGGGCCCGCAGCATTGCTGCCCATGCACGCGGAACCAAACAGATCTTGAATTGGGAATTGACGTCGATGGACATCAATTGGCGGGGCCGGGTGGGAGTCGGGGCGTGGTGCGGCGATTTCAACGTCGTGTTGCGCGTCTGAACACTTTGTCGTGTTGTCATTTACAAGACCCTAAATAAGGTCACAGGTGGCAGCACCGGTTGACCTACATGTTAGTCACAGGAAAACAGGATTTCGGATTGGGGATTTCGGTGATTTCAAGCTCACAAAAGTCGTTGTCTGATCATCTTGGCTGTTATCTGTCAGGTGAGTGGGGTGAATTATCTTGGAACTGGCCGTGCGACATGATGTTTGGTGCGGAAATTGGGTCGATTTGCAGATACGAGACCTAGATCTACAGATCCGAGTTTGGTTGAACTCTGCCTGTCTTTTGAAGTTGGGCTGGAGGTGATGAAAGTTGTTGCCAGTGCTTGCCGAATCAAGCAGATGTGGATTAAAACAAGATTTTACGTGCCTTCTACGTCTCATATCTGGCGAATGGATGGCAGTTGCGTGTAGATCTGCATGTGGGACCAGTTTGTTGTTTCCGGAGAGGTGTAAACTGTGGACGGTGGAGCGTGCTGGTGCGGCGGCAACACAGATTAGTGGATCAAATGAATTCCTGCAGCCACAGATCTCGCTCCGGAAACGAAGTTGTGCATCTCGTTACACATATATGTCTCACGGAAAGGAACTGGCCACACGACTTCCAGGAGAAATCTGGGGGAGGGGGGATTCGATTGTCCGCAACTGTGGGAGTCCCCGTGTTTCGACAGTTTTCTGTTTGGTCTTTTTCGTTTCTGCAAATGCTTGTCAACCGTCAGGCCCAGTCTCCGCAGTGGCACGACTTCTGTGTTTTCGTAAGGTTTTTGACAGGACTGATGCACATGCTCGTACGTACCACGAAAATGCGCAATTACTGGTGAAACTGAGCGAGCATTGGCACAATCGATGAATCAGCGCTGTCTACTGGTAATGATGTCACCCGTAAACAGCAACAATAAGCTGTTCAGTGATCACGATCACCGAACGAGCTTCGGGCCCAAGTGAGTCGACTGTAACATTGCTTTTCGCGCAAATGTTCACAGAATCAGTGTGAATTCAAGCGCGGTGATTTGAGGAGGTTGCGCTGTTGAAAGGAGTTCAATGACCGAAACAAATCACCTGAAGGCTGTATCTACCAAAAGTATCTGTACAGCAGTTTCACAGTGAAGATAAATTTAAAATTTGGATCTTTTGGGTCTTTTTGAATTTGTACGGGTTCAAGAACAATATGCAAATACGGAATTTGTCAAGTTTGAATTTATAATTTTTTGAAGGCAAAGGTTCAAATTTTTGGGGTCAATAAGTTTTGGATTTCACTGTGTACTCGTAAGTTGGTGATATCTCAGAAAGTATAAATATTTGATAAAGGATATATATTGATGAAATGTATATTGATTTGGTGCTAGACTGGTGTCGTTTGTTTTTTCATTTTCAAAAATTTGTATGTGGTTATTTGGTTGGGCCAAAGTTTTGGTACAATGTGGGATTTTAGGAAAGTTTCAAAATCTATATTTGGCAAAGATTTTGGTTAGCTTTATGTACAATCAGGTGATGAGTTACAATGTACAGGTAATTTGGATGAATTCTAAGTGAGAAAAAACCCCCCAACATTTGTGTTTTGGTCGCTGTGTTTCAGTCACTGTGTTTTGGTTGCTATGTTTCTGGTTTCTCAAGTCACCGCGAGCTCCATGGAGCTGTTTGTTTACGTCCGCGCCGAGCACGATTGAACCAGGACAACATTTCCAAATTTGGTGAAATGAATTCAACCAAATGATCCAAAAACTGGCATTCAGGTGTGAAAGATCATGTCATGAAGTGAGAAACACCTTGAAAGATGCAATCAAAATAATTGGTCACAATTCAGTTCCCTGTGTGATGATGTCCAAGTCGAAAGAGTGCCTTTTTAAGCGTGTGGTCGCCCGGAGGGCCGTGTACCACACGCTTAATGTAATCACCATCAGTCTGTATGTCCATCCATCCGTCCGTATGTGTAAAGCAGGTCTTGGGGGGGGGTTGGACCCGCTTTTGAAAAAAATGGTCAGTGAACATCACTGATCATTTCTGGCCATTTTTCCCAAAGTGGGTCCAAC
>JAAUXT010046151.1_pt1 | contig 18032 bp, 17 predicted proteins | sample 7278171 | NCBI WGS metagenome assembly JAAUXT01 (sample SAMN14350112, study PRJNA611818) | marine sediment metagenome | isolation source: surface marine sediment (1.8m) | place: French Polynesia: Moorea | collected 2018-08
GGTCCTGAGTTTAATTGAGTCCGAGACATTTTCTTTCTGTACTTGATGTTAGTACTTTCTCTGTGTGTTTTGGTGGTGATGTGAGGACCGTACCTGTGAGTTGTGGAGGTGCTGTGAGGACAGTACCTGTGAGTTGTGAAGGTGCTGTGAGGACAGTACCTGTGAGTTGTGGAGGTGCTGTGAGGACCATACCTGTGAGTTGTGGAGTTGCTGTGAGGACCGTACCTGTGAGTTGTGGAGGTGCTGTGAGGACCGTACCTGTGAGTTGTGAAGGTGCTGTGAGGACAGTACCTGTGAGTTGTGGAGGTGCTGTGAGGACCGTACCTGTGAGTTGTGGAGGTGCTGTGAGGACCGTACCTGTGAGTTGTGGAGGTGCTTGGCGACGGCCTTGACGATGCCGATGACGATGGGCTCGAGTCCCTCTCGCTCGGAGTAGTAGTGCAGGATGGTGGCGCCGTCTTCAGGCCGCTCCGTGCAGCAGAAGGACGGCGCGCGCATCCCCGGGTAGATACTCTGGAGCGAGACGCAGGGTGTGTGTGTGTGTGTGTGTGTGTGCGTTCACGAGAGAAAGCGAGAGAGAGAGAGAGAGAGAGAGAGAGAGAGAGAGAGAAAAGAGAGTGAAACAGAGTGAGAGCACGAGTGAGAGACAGAGAGAGACAGAGAAGAGAGAAAATGACAGAGCAAATGAAAGAGAGGCAGAGAGAGAGAGACAGAGGAGGGGAGAGAGAAAGAGCAACAGAGCAAGAGAGAGACAGAGAGACAGAGAGAGAGGGGGGAGAGAGAGTTTGTGTGTGTTCATGCGTGCAGGGTGTGGATACTGTACGCACCTGGAGGTGGTCGTGCAGGGTGTCGAGGTTCTGGAGGAAGTCCCTGGTGGTGGAGCCGAGGATGCTGAGGACGCGCCCGTACCCTGACTCCTGACAGAAGTCGAAGAAGAGGCCTCCGAACAGCTCCAGAATCGTCGCCACCGGAACGCCTGCGGGGAATGGGTAGTTTCAGCAGAGTGAACTTTTGCACCGTGGCTCGTGGCATCATAAAGCATGGGACACACTGATTGTTTATCATCATGAAGCAACGGACGTCAGTCTGCGATTGGCTGACGTCCGTTACTTCGCGACGGTGTGTGTTCTCAGCCTGACGTCACTGATTGGCTTCGGCAAGGTGGCTTCAGGACTATGCACAAGGCAAACCTGGGGATACTGTATTTGTAATGGTGAGTTTTACGAGCGAGATCCGTGGTTTTCCCAGGAGGAACATGGTGAGCTGCCACCAAACGCAGAAAAAATCCCCTTCCAGTCTCGGAGCACATGACACGAACACTCATGTAGTGAGGTTGCGAGCCAAATTTTGAATTGAGAAGTCCCACGCCTCCCTCCCTCCCTCCGACACTTGTGGCAAATTGACCTCGTTTTCGTCGCACGTGAATCTGTCATGTTCCTTCAGTTTGAACGACTCTGAACGTGTTCAGTTTGTGCTGCTCCCTTTAATTTTGCCATGTGAAATTTTCTCGTCGCGATTCAAATTGCGCGCTCCTGCGAAATTGAGTTCCACGTAGTTTCTGTCCTGTTTAGCCACCTGCCTTCCTTCCCCAATTTTAATTTCCTCCACAAAATTAAAGAGATGAGAAGTGCACAAGAGCGTGTGGCGTTCGGAGTGTTTTCTGGAGCGACGATCTGAGGTCAACTGGTCCAGGGTTTGAGGGCAGTCTGGGTCCGGACCCTCTGATGTCCCAATGACAGTTTTTGGAAAGTTGGACATGTCAAAAGAGTGCACGTAACGTCGAAAGCTTGGGCAGTACACCAAGGTGGTCCATGCCAGAAAAGCCTGGCGACTGGCCTATGATGGGCGCTGCTCTCCCCTTTCCTGCAGCCTCAACTGGGGTCCAAACATCACCGGGTGTGACTCAACAAGGAAGACAATTGAAATTGGGCGAAGTACTACGGCCGTATTTTGGCTTCGGGACCCTCGCAAGATCCGCTGGTGGAACTCCTGGATCCGCCGCACACGCATGGTGAGTCAAAACAGGAGCACGCTCTATTTCCTGGAGAAGTGTAATTATGTCGCTGCAATCAATCACTGCCAACCCGTCAGAATAATAGCGAAGACTGATGAGAAACCGCTCCCTCAAGCTCCGCCAAACACACACAGAAAATGGAATATTTTGTCTCGTTTTGTGCGAGAGTCTTAAGAAACAAAGGGAATGTCGTGCGCGCACGGCCATGGTGAGGGAGTTCTCGGTGTGCCTGAGACCCAGACGTTTCGAGGACGAATTTTTGGTCGTGGTCAATGAGTTTCTCCGAGATCTGCTGGAGATACAAAGCAACGGCCGTGAGCACTGGCCACACACAGATGTTTTCCCACCCTCGACCAATCAGTCCAAAGATATTCACAGCGCAGTGAATTCAAAAAAAGGTTTCCGGAAAATGTGACCATGTATCGGAAGACCCCTTGATGTGTCTGCATCTTTCGTTGCACACGTCGTTGGGTTTGTGGCCCATTTCAGATTGGACAGATTTTATCTCTCACTTTCTCTTGACGCTTTGTTGTATTCTTCAGAGTAAGAGAGGGGCGCCCTCCCTGCATCTGCTCCTGCAAGGCCAGGAGCAGCTATGAGAGAGATGTGTGAGCGGGGATGATTGAGGGCGCGTGGAATTAATCCGACTGCGAGATTAACTGCGCCTCATGCATCACACCCGGGGGGACCGCTACTACCCCCCGGGGGGAAAACGCCACTACCCCCCCCCCTCCCCGGGGACCGGCCAGCCCCAGTCGCGACGCGCCCAGCTCAGGCGTGAAGACGCCAGGGGCGGATCTTGAAGAGAAGCGGGGACTCCAGGTCCCCAGGCAGACCCAGCATGAAGGGACCAGGATCGAATCCAGTGGGGTTTGGGGGCGACCAGTCAACCCAGTGTCCATTGTGGAGAAGCCAGGGACAGAACCAGGGAAGGACCAGGGACACAGACATTCCAGGCGGAGCCAGGGAGACCAGCGCACTGCCCAGACAGATCTTGCGGAAACCAAGGGTTCAGTGTACATGGGGAGAACCCAGGGAGATGCAGACATGCATGATGAGAAGGAGTTCATGCCTCATCCAGGTGCAAATCCACAAGGTAGGACCCAGGTAGAAACAATGAAACTGACATGCCAGGCATCCAATCTGAGGTGCGCCTCAGTGTGTGTTTCAGGAGCTGCGTGTTCAAACCCCAATATTTAAATTTTGAACATCGAGAATGCCGCCTGGGTGACTGGGAACAGCTTGATTTGGGCATCACAACAGCTGTATCAGAGAAGACCAATGAAATTCGCTGCAGGAGTTAGCAAGCTTTGAATGGAGACACCTTGTCACCACATGTGTTTGGTCATGCGCAGGTACACTCACACCTGTGTTGTGCTCTTTGGCAGTTTTGTTCTGCACACACTTTGCAAACATCATGTAAAAACAAACTTTTAATTTTCCAACTGATACCCTATCTATCTATCAGCTATTGTCCATGTTTGTCAGGTGATATTTTTCATTGTTGTGCTCTGCATGCTTTTTTCAGTACAGGTCTTTGTTCTTCGAGCTGTGCTTTGGACAAAGTGTTTGGAAACACAGTGGATTTGGTTTTTTTTTTATCGTTTCACAGAAGCTGCTTGTCCACATAGTTCAGGGTTACTGGGATATGAGGAGGCCAGGCAAAAAATCAAAATTAATCAGAATCAGATAAAAAAAAGCACAGTTTGAGTTTTGCAATGCGCTTGGTTGTGTTCTTTAGTGCTTCTGTCATTTGGAACCGCGTCATGTCGGGGTTTGGGAACAAATCATCAGACACATGTGAACATAATTTCAACAACAGTAATAAGTTTCCCAAGTCGTGGTTTTCTTTCGTCAGATTGTTTCTCTGGTACTCACACGGATTGCCTGGGTATCTTGAATTGAAGCATGACAGCAATAGCATCATGAGGAAGTTTTCAAATTTGACAAGATCAATCTTGAGAAAAGAGTACGGAGGTATGACAAATCAGTATCTGTGTCCCCTGGCGGGAAAAACCTGTTACTGTGGTGGCAATACAACAGAGCGAACAGAAGTCTCAGCACCAGTGGGAAGGTTAACAACCAAGCATCCCAACTCCTCGTGTCTCCAGGAAAGACCATCACAGTTTCACGTCTGCCGCACCAGTCCATGCAGGACAAAAATGTCTCACAAGATAATCTGGACATTTCATCTGAGCAGAACGGTATCCCTCAACTTGACAACACATCAGTTGTATTTTCCATTGACCCAAGGATGCACCTCTGGTAAACTGGACATAATGGATAAAAACAACAGAATCAACAACATTGTTTACTGTGGGCAACATTCCAACTTTGACATTTATGCTGATTTCAGTCACATAAAAATAAGCACAACATTCATGAGATGCAGACACCATATTTTCAAAGCATCTTTTTCTCTGTTTGACAGAGGATTGATCTGGAGCATGAACAGAAAGGCTGATGATTTGAATCAGACAACAACTGGACAGTACCTGTCTGTTCCATCACAAGAGAAAAAGAGTCAGAGTCAATTGATTCTTGGATTTGTAACCAATGAGGGCATCATTGGTTTTGTTTGGCATTTTCAGTGCAAAAAACTTCACAGAATAATATTTTCTGTGGCAGCACTGAATCATGTGAAACATTTTGTTTTTGATAGTCCTGAAAAATCTGCCAAAATTTTGTCTCCTATCAATGGCATGTTTTTTTGCTCAACATTCCAGTGTCTCCTTCAAGTTCACTCCTGTTTGAACAAGAAATTTCAAGTTCCATTTTCTGAGGAAGAGCTTCCTGGGATTGCATCCAAAAAGCTGCACAATTTGTCACAGAAAGTTTTGCATTTACCAGAGGAAACCAGCCACGGCAATGTCTTTGCACTCTGTTTGCAAGCACCAATAGAACTACAAGTCAACGCAACAGCAGTAGATACTGTGTACACGGGAAAAGAGAGTTATGAATGCAAGTTTGGGGGATTCACTGCTGTTGAGAGAAACGAAAAATATTACCGAGAAACTGTTACGGTTTGTGAAAATCATGATGGAAACACCAGCCAAAGCCAAAGCCAAAGCTTTTATTCTCAAAATTCATCACTCATATTACTCTTGTATTGGTACGAGGACCTTGCTGAAATCAAGGTGACATTTTCTGTGTCTCTGATGAAGTGTTTTGTTGTTTGGATAAACCTCTGTTTCAAAGAAGTGAAAGGAGCAAAGCTGTCTCTCCATGGGGGAGCAGCAACTTTGACTACAGGTCATGGAATACCAAAGTCCAATTTGCATGGCGGATGTTTGGTCTTGAATTATTTTGCATTGAGCAACAAAAGTGCTGTTGGTGAAATATGCAGAACTCACCTTTCTTACAGCCCAACATTTGTTGATGTCAAAACCAAGTTGACAGTGAAAGGGTCATTGGTTGAGAACAATTATTTGACAGAATGTAGCCACGGGTGTCACCAACTTTATGGGTTTAAAAATTACATTCACATAACAGCAATAATCAACAAGTTTTGTAACTTTTTTGCAAAGCAGAAAAAAGCCTGCAAAACTCGTTTGGCCAATTCAACTTGTGTAGAAACAATTTCTCTTGGAAATGGCGAGAATGATTTGTTCACAGAAGCACATGTGTTTCCAAAGAAATCATTAGAATTGTTTCCTGATAGATCTAATGGGTTCTTTTGGTTCACATTTAGAATGTGGGTGAACCTTTGGAAAAACTCAAAAACTTGGCTGCAAGTGCAAATAGATACCACACAACTTGAAAAGAAAGTTTTGACTTCTTTGCCTGCTCAAATTTGGGTAAGTTTTCAAATATTTGCCGAAGCGCAATGAGTTGTTCACTCACGGACTTCTGTCTGTCAGAAGCACTCCACATCACCCATGTTTTGACCAGAACACGAAGAGTGCAGTGTCGTGTTTTCCTTTAGGTCTCGCAAAATTTGGTTGTGTGTCTCACAGTGTTGTTGAGAAATGAATGAATGAACGTTTGGTTTTCACGATGCGAGCGTGTGCTGAAAAACGGGCTGTGAAAAGGAAGAATGTTTGATTGTTTGCAGAGTAAGGAGGGTGTCAACCACATATTTCCTCTGGACAAGTCTGAGCAAAATGTTTTGTTCATCAAAACACCTGCAAATCGTCAAATATCTATTGAACTGACTTTCAGAAAAGATTGTATGTTTCCATATACCGGCACTTGTCTTATGTGGACATTCGAGTTTGCTTGGAAGTTCAATGCAAAAAATGAAAGATATTATTTTGCACAAACTGGCAGGATCACTGCTGGAAAATTGGATTCTTTTTCTAGTTTAACTGTTATGTGGATTCGAGACAATTATCAAAGGTTTCTACATTTTGATCGGAAAAAGGCACTTTACTGTGAATCTGCCATGGTACCCTTGAGTGTCAGAAGCAACAAAGTTTTTGAATGTTGTCTAAACTTTTCAAAATTTTCTCTTCCATTTTTTCAAAAGCAAAAATACTACATTTTTATTCAAAACAAAAACTGGATAGAATTAAACGAGAGTAGATCCTTGAACTATCCTTCTTGGATTGAAGCATCAAAACTGTGTTTGCAATTTGGTGGTTACTTGCCATATTTTACCAATAGAGATGAGCTGCAAGAATTTCTTGCTCTGATCAAATTTGCTGAAAACCTCAATGTTACAGAAGCTCTTTACATTGGCCTGAAATGGGAAAGGAAGCACAACACACCAATGGTAGGACTTGTCTTTTCATATTGTTCCTCAGGAAGCTTCTCCAGTGTGTAGTGACACAAAGATTAGTCAAAATCGCGCATCTTTTCACAAAATACTCGTTTTTTAGGGACGATTTTGGTGGCACAAAAGGAAACCACTCTCATTTCAACGATTTGCAAATCTGCACTTTGGACAAAGTCACATGGCAAAACTTGATTTATTTTTTTCACTTCAGAAGTTTGTGTGTGACATATCTTCTCTGAAAAATAACCTCACTACAATCTTGCAGCCACACACAACACACGGTGACTTCTGCACCTTGATGATTGTGACAAATTTGGCAGGACCAGAATGGGTCAGTATTCCCTGCAGGGAAAAGCTGTTGTGTGATGTGATGTGTGTCATACAGAGTGCAGTGTCTGCTGCCACCAGGGTTACTGCAAAAAACAACACTTTGTGGACATCAATGTGTTCAAAAGTACAAGTTTTGAGAGATGGAAAATGTTATTTGTTATTGTGGTATCAAAATGTGATGCCATCCCACATGAGGAAGGATGGTTTGCAGAATTTTGCAGGCAGCATCTTCCAGACCTTCCAGTACCTTTTTGATTCTGTGGAAAGTGACTTTCCAGACATGATTCAAAGAAATCCAGACGATTGCACTTTGGTGAATGTGATGAAATACACAAGGCATTTGAGCACTTTTCGATACACTATGGGCACCACAAACTACTTCAGCAGCGAAGGGTTTTCAATCTTTGTGAGTGAGAAGCAAAAGATTGTTGTTGGAAGCAATATTTTCAATTGCTCCCTTGGTGGTTATGTTTCTATTGTCAATAGATGTGACGGACAAACTGACTGTATGGAGGACGATGCTGATGAGTATTTGTGTCACTGTGATGAGCGCACTGACATGGAAATCATGCCAGACCGCTTGTGCAGCTCAATATCATACAAGCAAAGCAACAAGGGTTGTGGACATTTGTACCACGTGAGTCAAAAAGGGGAGTGTAAATTGTTTGCTTTCTCAGAAGAAAATTATTCAGAAAAGACACAGGCTGGTGTACAAAGAACTGACGGTATAAGAGATTTCACAATGCAGACAATGCAGAATGTTACAGTCCAGACTTGTGCACACCATTCAAAGTTATTGTGTTCTGGTCATGAACCAGTCTGCTTTTCCATCAGCCACATTTGTTTGTTTGAGATAAATATGAATGGCACTTTGCTACCCTGTAGCTTTGGAGGTCATCTGGAAAAATGTCAAGAATTTCATTGCAATGCAAAATTCAAATGTAGGTATAGCTATTGCATACCGTGGGAGTATGTTTGTAATGGGATATGGGAATGTTCTTCTGGTGATGATGAGTTCAATGCAGTTTGCATCAGCAGACAAAATTGTGAGGTGATGTACAAATGTAAAGGGACTTGGCAGATGTGTATTCATTTGGGCAATGTTTGTGATGGCAAGGAGAATTGTCCAAACAATGATGATGAACAATTTTGTGAATTGCACAAAGTGACTTGTCCACAGATGTGTGCGTGTCTGGGTTTTGCTGTCAGTTGTGACAATACAACAATAATTTTCGAAGAGGTGGTAAAAACATTTGTTGCACTGAGAGTTGCCAAGAGCAGGGTGCAAAATTTGAACATTTCCTTTTGTAAATTTTCAAATCTCAAATTTATAGCATTACTTGAGAGTGGAATATCTCGTTTGTGCCCCAATACTTTCCCCAAACAACTTGTTCTGCTTGACATTTCAATCAACAACATCCAATCAGTAGAAATGAATTGCTATTGTTCATTTGATAATTTAGAAGGAATAATTTTAGACAACAACGAGATTGTCTTCATTCATAAGATTTCATTTGTAAATTTACCAAGCCTATCGGTGCTCAGTCTTCGGAGAAACCTTCTTGTCACAGTATCGGAAGATTTACTCTTTCCTCACCTGTCATTGAAAGTTCTTGACCTGAGAGAAAATTTCTTTTCACAGATATGCGTAGATGCATTCAACACAATAAAAATAGAGTTCATTGTGACTGGTGACTATCACATCTGTTGCATTGCTCCAGAAAACACAAAATGCACTGCAAACACACCTTGGTTTGTTTCATGCTCTGACTTGTTGCCAGAAACAACCATGAGAGCTTTCTTCATTGTGATATCATCACTTGGTTTTGCATTGAATGGTTTGTCAATACTCACTCATTCTCTCACTTGGCAAAATAACAGAGCGTTTTCTGTGCACGTCTTTTTCATAAACAGTGGTGATACACTTTGTTGCATCTACTTATTGATCATATGGGTGGCTGATCTGGTGTTCCAAGATGTATTTTTTGTTGCTGAGAGACAGTGGCAATCCAGCTACAGCTGTTTCTCTGCATTTGGACTCATAATATGGTTTACCCTATCAACGCAATTCTTTCTTGTTGTTTTATCATTCTCGAGACTTTTGGTCATCATTTGTCCACTCAAAACCAGATTCAAACAGATTTCACTTTGGATACAAAGCCTGAGTATGTTCAGTATCATTTCATTTCTGATAAGTTTGGCATCATCAATTGGTGTCAAATTTGTCAAAACCAAATTGCCCACGAGTTTGTGTCTGCCTTTTGTGGATCCAGAAAACAGCTTTGTATTCATAGAGATAATGATTTGGATTTCTGTCATTGGCCAAACTCTGACATCATTGGTTCTTATTGTTTTGCATGTTGCCCTGGTGCACAACATTTCTCAATCGCTGAAGCAAATGAGAAAGGTGAAATCACATGAGGATTCCATGGTCATGCTTGTGTTGCAACTTGTCACAATAACCTTGTCCAACATGCTTTGTTGGTTTCCAGCAAATGGTGTTTTCCTGGCAGCCATGTTTTTGAGCAGATATCCAATGGACTTGCTGATTTGGTCGACAGTGGGATCAATGCCTCTGAACTCTGTGATCAATCCTCTCATTTTCTCTGTGTTGTGCATCAAAAAGATGATGAAGTCAAAGTTTGGTGTCAGGAAGATGTCTTTGTACCAGACAAAGTCAGTCAGATTTTCAGCAAGTTGAACCTGTAGGTCTTCATCACTCACAATAATAAGCACAAATAAATACAAACAAGTAAAACTTAGAAAGGGAGAAATGCACACCACACTCAGTTTTGATCAGTTTGCCAGTTGCGGGACGCACACGGATGTTCTTTTTTCATGATGAAAAATCCACTTTGCTTGTGACCATATCACCTGCCGGTTGCTGTCGGGTCCCCGTCTTTCGTACGAGGAACCCAAGTCGACTCCACGAACCACAACTGCAGCCTGACCTGCCAAACCTGAATTGCGCAGTCTGAGCACGCGGCACACAACAGGCGTCGGATACATTGTTTTTCAATGGGAAGACACGGGATCTGGTCGGGGAGACACGTGCACATGCGAAGCGATTTGAATTTGGCATCTGTGGCTCAGTACGTATTCGTGGCGTCAAGAGCAGGTGCGCTGGTACGAGTACCCGACGTTTGCTGGCTTCGATTTGAGATGTTTGGAGATGGAGGTTTCATCAGGGTGCGGACACACTGAAGAGCGATGCACTGTTGCATCGTGCCTGTCCTGTCGTGCTGTTGCGTCACCCCATTGGGTTTGTACGGAGGCTGCTGTTCGATCGTCCCAAATGCTCCCAGAGCTGGTTGCTGCGTCGCTGGAAGTGTGTTCCCAGCCTCAGTGGTGTGCACGAAGCCTCCGCAGATGCGTGGAAACCATTCATCACGCTTGGCAGAGGAGGACGGGATTCATTCTGCACAAATTGCGGGGCCGTGCACCAGGGTCGAGCAGGCCACGCGGGGTTCACAGCGGGTGCGTCGTACGTCGCGTCTCTGTGTATAGGACAGAGTGTCCTGCACTCTGCATTCAGCAACTCCCCCAAAATAAAATAATGTACCCCCTGCCCCGACTATTTGTGTACCTCTGATGATCACACTGTTTGACCCAGGTTAGGCCGGCTCCCAAAAACCCGCTGGGTTGTATCTCAGCTCTGCGAAAGCACACATTGAGGTTCTGGTTTGGAGCGCTTGTGCATCACGTGAACCCTGAATCCAATCAGCGAGTTTCCCGCCATTTTGGCTTCGTCTCCTCTCGGCATCTCCAATGCGAGCCCGACTCCTTCCGAAACACGCCTTGATGTGTTTCGCAGTCTCAGTCTCAGTTCAGTTCAGTTCTGAGTCTCAGTTCACTTCATTCTCAGTCTCAGTTCAGTTCAGTTCTGAGTCTCAGTTCACTTCAGTCTCAGTCTCAGTTCAGTTCAGTTCTGAGTCTCATTTGATTTCATTCTCAGTCTCAGTTCAGTTCAGTTCTGAGTCTTATTTGACTTCATTCTCAGTCTCAGTTCAGTTCAGCTCTGAGTCTCAGTTCACCTCAGTCTCAGTCTCAGTTCAGTTCAGTTCTGAGTCTGATTTCAGTTCAGTCTCAGTCTCAGTTCAGTTTAGTTCTGAGTCTCAGTTCACCTCAGTCTCAGTCTCAGTCTCAGTTTAGTTCAGTACTGAGTCTCTGAACTGAGACTGAGACTGAGAAACAGGTCGAGGTAACACATCTCCTTCACACCGTCTCCGCGACGCATCCGGAGGAAGCGAGCGCGGTGTCCGTGTCACTGCTGCGGAGACGATGTCACACCCGCCCCCGCCCCCGCCCCCGCCCCCGCCCCCGCCCACACTTGGAAAAGTCCAGGGGCGGATCAGGCCCAGATGGCCCAGGGTCCACCCGTTTTCCAACAAAGTTGGCGCAGCCACACAGAGCGTGTGAGGAAAAGGTGGATCCATGCCAAAAACTTTTTCACGTCAAGGATTCTTTCTGGACAACTGCCTCAACGTGCATGCAAAATGACACCTGTAGATCCAAGTTGAACAACATTTTTGCCTTGGTGGTTGTGTTTACAGTTGGGAGCACGTCTCCGTGGGTCACGCCTTCCTCAACCGACCCCCGGATCCGCCGCTATGTGGAGCCGACTCCAATCGGGAGACTCCGGGGGGACTCGTCCTGCTTCCGCCTTTCTGTCCAGTTGACACAGCAAACTCCTTATTCCGTGGAGAGGCGTGACAGAAATACATGTGTGTTGCTGATGATGAGTATTCAGGCGCTGTCCTCACCAGATGTCTCAACACTAAGGCGCTGTTCCTTCCCACACATGGTCAGACAGATTGTGTGTACTGTGTGCACTGACGATACACTGTGCATTGACAACGTGCATTACTCAGGACAGTGGAAGGTGCATTCAGTTGACAACTACGGTAGAGAAGATGCAGCACTGAAAACGGAGGCTCAGCATTTCCTCCCAGGTTGACGCCTTCAAACTTTGTGCACCCAGCACATTCAGGGCCCTGGGGATCTCGGGCCTCTGGGCCAGGCCCCACCCTCCCCCAGAAAGCGTTCAACCCCCAACCTCTGAGAGTCGGACCCTCCTTTTGGCTGAAATCGACCCCCAAACCCCAATCCTGCATCCGCTGGGGAGTGCTGAGAACTTTGTGAATGTTTTCTGCCTGTGCACGTTGTCGCAGGGATCAGAGGGATAAAACGTTTCTCTGTTCCCCGCTTCTTGACAAACAATGCTTTCAACCTGTCAAATCCTCCGCAGGAAGCTCTGCCTTCCCCTCTCTACACTTTGCGCAATCAAACGTGTAACACGTCAGCAAAAAAACTGACACCGTGTCAAGGAATGACATTCAATTCCAAAACAGAAGAAATCCTGCGAAAACAAACTCAGTTGAAATCGCCCAATTTGACGTCATTTTCCCCCACCCACGCGCTCAAAAACGGAAGACACGGCGGACTGATTTCAGTTTCTGTCCCTGTAATTGGGTACCATAGCAAAGCGGCCCTGCAGCCCAATTTCCTGACTGGCTCCGGGGAGAATCTGAGCAGATCCTGCTGCAAAGTGCCTTGTTTGTCTCGCTTCAGTAATTGATGCGTTTAAAACTCTTCCACTTCAAGTCCTTTGCTTCCGTGGAGCTCAAATAAGTTTTGACAAGTTTCAAGGCAGACTTATTTTTGGAAGTTTTAAATCACGGAGTTTCCTCTGAGAAACAATCTGATTCAGCGTTCAATGAAACGAGAGGTTCTTTGGGATAAATATGTTCAGGTTCAGGTGAAGGGCAAAAGGACATTGAACCATCAAAAACAATCGCGACCGTCCATTGTTGAAATGTCTTCTTCTTCTGTGTGTTGTTCCGTCTCCTTGGAATAGACATCCATTGGACTTTTGAACGCAAATCCTGATTCTCTCCCGTGTTTTGTCCGTGGTCACAACGCGTTTCAGCTCAACCCAGGCACTTGGACGCAACACGTGATATGTGTGTGTGTGTGTGTGTGTGTGTGTGTGTGTGTGTGTGTGTGCGTGTGTGTGCGTGTGGTGTGTGAAGCTGCCTTTAGTCGAGTCGTGTCAGCGAACTGTGGAGGTCTTCGACCGACGCGACCCGGACAGCCACATTCCGGAGACTCATTCATTCAGCCGGCCGGACGTGCCTGCACATTGACCCAGGTCCGTTCGGGCCGGTTCACCATGCAAGGTGTCGTCGTGCGTTTCGTATCAGCGCAAGTGGTAACGCAATACCCATGGACGGCGGATGTATCCTTCTGAGGTACAGACCCATGCATTTGGTCGCGTTTACGCCAAATGCATTGAGAGTGAACAGGGCTGTAACACCTGTGAACCCCGTATTGAATCGGCTGCCTTGGGGCCAAATCTCTTTGAAGTCGGGTTGCCTGTTGTCCCAGCAGAGACCTGTGACTTGCGTGGGTATCCAAGGCCAGACGCATCCAACGTAAACCCTAACAATGCAGAGACGCAAGGCACGGCGCAAGCAGCGTGAGCACGCGGCAGTGTTCGGTCGGAGCCTGATCCCTGGCGGCTGTTATCCCAGCGAAATTCTCTTACAGCGACGACGCAATGTAACGACCCCTATTAGAAGCCCATTGACTGCGGTTTAGATTCACTTGTAGAGATGCTCGTCTCCTCCCACACGTCTCCGTGCCAACAGGGCCACGCAGCAGCTATCTCTACCATCTTGATGACTTCGGAATCTCCCTGACTCTCTGCTCTGTATTCGCGCTCCACTGAAGACTCATATTCCCTCAGTTTTTGGAACCTGACATTGGCTTGGTCCTGTGGCACCACGAATGTCACTCGGGAATATCTGCTTTCTTGTTCAGTGCACCTTTTAACAGAGGTTTGATGCTGGGGATCCGATTTCAGGTGCTCTTGCACCACAGAGAATCCAGTGTGCGCTTCAAAACAGCGCCACTCGTCTGTCTCATAGCTTTCTCATGAAATTTGTCCTGGAGTGGCCCTTGTCCACAAGGGGTCTGGGTGCCCACTCCTCCGAATCAGGATTCACCTCAGGCACAACGCCTGGACCACACATTCACCGCAGGTCCAGTTCCCTTGAGTATTCCCGGATCGCCCTGAGATGATCACACGGCAGGTTCGGTGCAGTGAGGCGCGAGACATGGGAATCCTGCCCCATCAGGCTGAGCCCAGTGACCAGCGAATCCAGGCAGCGGCCAAGGGCCCAGAGCCATCATCCTTAGGGTGCAGACACACTGAAGAACGACGCGCTAATAAGGGTTTTCACATTGGTGATGCAGCGACAAAAAATTGATGCCCGCGTCAAAAACTTGTGATCAATCTGGACCAATAATTTCACGCGCGCGGCAAGCTTTCTGTCGCCGCATCACCAATGTAAAAACCCTTGTTGCCTCGTGCTGCCCCATTGTGCTGTGGCATTGCCGCATTAGGTTTGTATTGGGCTGCTTTTGCGTAACCCCAACTGCTCCCGGACGGGGTGGTCGCGTCGCTGGTTGCGTCGCTGCTGCCGCGTCGCCGGGAATGTGTTCCCAGCCTTATTTTGCACCGCACGTGCATGTTTTGGTTGATTTTCCAGAGTTGTGAACAAGGCACGAGTGGATTCATGGGGAATCCTGCCCTATCAGGCCGAGGCGTACTCGGGATGCGCCACCTCTCCGCGCGCCACGGGGCTACTGTATGCAGCGAATCCATGGAGCGGCAGCGAGGGGCTCTGATACCCTCATTTTCACCACTCCACTCGCCAGGGGGCCAGTTTACCTTGCAGGTCCAGTGAACGGTGAGGGGGCCCAGAGACCCATCCTCATCATGCACCGCACGCACGAACCCATATTTCGCATTTGTATGTCAAACTTTTGAAGTAAACTACAGTACCCACTTCTGATTCCAAAGAAATTTACCCTCTCATTTTGAGCCTTCAAGTGTTGACAACGAGACGTGACTGTGGCTGGAACGCCTTCTTCACGACAAACCTGGATCCGCTTGAGAGTTTTGAGGCTTTGTCGGCGTGATCCCATTTGGGAAAAAAATCCTCCCGGTTGATATTGACGAGTCACGCTTCGGATTGATTTTCCAATTTTCCAGAGTTGCGAACAAGACGTTGACCAGTGGATTCATGGTTGTGTCATGGGTGCCACGAGACGACCCTCTCCGGACCAGATCTGAGACCAAAATGTTGCGCACGTCGCTAGATTTGGTGTTTGTACGTGTGTTTGTGTGTGTGTGTGTGTGTGTGTGGCTGAGCCCCTGGCGAACCTCTGGACTCACCCCTGCACCCATCAGAATTCTAGTGGAATGGTTGATTGGTTGTGAAGAGAAGAAGAGACAGACACACTGAAGAGACAAGGAGAATGGAAGAGGGAGAGACAGAAAGAGACCGAGGGGGAAATAGAAGGAGACAGACAGACACACAGAAACACAGGCACTGGCGAGGTTTAGCAAACACGTCCGACGTGCCCCAATTGCCAGACCGAACACAAAGATACCATTTGGTCACTGAGAGTTTTCTGGACAGCCAATCTGGCAACTGGGGCAAAGCACATTTGGAAATTGAGGCCACGCTGAACCTCGCCACTGAGAGACTTACCGAGAACCTTTTCCGCTGCTGTGACGAGATCGTAGGAGACGGAGTCATCGTAGACGAGTCGCTGCACGAAGAGGCCCTCCAGGTCCACCCCCGCCTCCTGCCTACAGACACAAGCACAAGGTGAGAAACCCGCACGCATACCCACACACACACACCACAGTGCAATGGAGCCGCTGTCTGAAGTGCCCCTCCAGGTCCACTCCCGCCTCCTGCCTGCAGATACGAACACAAGTGAGAAACCTGCACGCATACCCACACACATGCACCCTGTGGCGAAATCTTTGTCTGAAGTGCCCCTGCAGGTCCACCTCGGCCTTGATGGGAGGGAGCCACAATTATCGCTGCGCGCACGCACCACGCACCTGCCATAACTCCACCCAACCTCCTCCCACCGCACGGTACAATAGACACTAATAGGCTCCAATTAGGCGACGGCTTCCCAAAGACGAATGATATTCGTGGGGAACTTGGCAAAGAAGTAGGAAAGTCTTCCTGGAGTGAATGGTGCTCTCCAAGTCCTTCAGATTGTTGGGTGAAGGCCTTAGCTGTAGCACGAGGTGCAGGGGGACCAAGGGGTCTGGAGAAGAGCCATTGCAGAGAGATTCTCAACGGGAGTTTCACAGACAGGTTCACGCGGGATGGTTCTTGGGTCAACGCATCAGTCACGCACACGACACACAATACACACGCACGCACACAGAGGCACAGAGGCACACAGGTACATGTATGTCCGTACACAGACGCACACTCAAGCATTCACACACACACACACCAACGCACATCTTCGCACACACACCCATATTCACACACATACACACACGCACGCACACAGAGGCACACAGGTACATGTCCGTACTGCAATAACGGTGGACTGAGCAGTGAGTAGTAGGAGTCTGTTCTGTTGAAAACAATAATACATATCCCGTAGCGATTGACTGCGATATAATGCAGGACATTGTCGGGGATGTTTTATAAGCGCAAACAATTAAGCACTGAGCATCCGTGTGTTGAGTGTGTACAACTGAAAAAGACTGTACGAAGTAATAATAGCTCAGTCAGTGAATATGCATAAAGCAGTAGGGAAGTGTAAATGCCTGGATTGAAGGAAGCAGAAGCAAGCGAGTAGTGAGTACTCAGGGCGCAGAGTGCGATCTCCTCTGGTGGACCCAACAGCACGGCACAAAAGACTGCGTTGGTTATCAGACTGCCACACCGGACTCGGTTGACGGTCACATGAGTGTGACAGCCGGACGTTAGCAGAGATACTTGATCGTGTGCGTGACGATTCACGAATTTTACAAGCCGGTTTCACACTTATAGAGACTGAACAGTACACAGACGCACACACAAGCATTCACACACACAAACACACACGCACACACACAAGCAGACACACACACACACACACACACACACACAAGCAGACACACACACACACACACACACACACACACACGGTGTCTCACGCGCACAGCAGGCCGTCCCAACGCCAACACAGATCACAAAGCGAGTCCGACACGTGAGGGGGACAGTTTAATAGCCGTTAATTCAGCGCGATGACGGGGGACGGAGACGCCGCGTCGCGATGTCCTGGAGACCAGGGACAATGGGCCTCATTTTCGTATTCTGTGTCGTCATTCCATATCTGAACATCTCCAGACAAAAGGCTCAGGCAGTGAGCGGGCTGCAACCTCACCTGCAGACGCAGTAAAGTGAGACTTAATTGACAAAAAAGGCTCATCATCAAAATTACAGTCCAATGGAAACAAAGCTTCAGATTTCCTTTGGAATTTTTGGCAAGTGTTCAGAACTTGGACAAAGGCTGCCGCTGAAAGCTTCACGCTTCACAGAAGTGCGTGAATGAGGATGAGGACGTGGGTAGGTGTGGCGGTCTGTTGAGGATCCATGAAGCCTCGGGACTCAAACTTACAACAAAGGCACATGTGTTGCAATTTGCTCAATTTTTATGATGTCAAACGCACACACACATACACACATACACACAGTGTGGTGTACGTTGGCACAGTACGCACTTGATCTTCTGCCAGGTCTCCTCTCCGAAGTTGCGCTGCACCAGCAGATAGATGGCGTGGTTCACGAACCCGTACTGAAACACAGACGTCAAGCTGAAACACAGACGTCAAACTGAAACACAGACGTCAAACTGAAACACAGATGTCAAACTGAAACAGAGACGTCAAACTGAAACACAGACGTCAAGCTGAAACACAGACGTCAAACTGAAACAGAGATGTCAAACTGAAACACAGACGTCAAGCTGAAACACAGACATCAAGCTGAAACACTGACGTCAAACTGAAACACAGACGTCAAGCTGAAACACAGATGTCAAACTGAAACACAGACGTCAAGCTGAAACACAGACGTCAAACTGAAACACAGACGTCAA
>JAAUXT010120614.1_pt1 | contig 18026 bp, 14 predicted proteins | sample 7278171 | NCBI WGS metagenome assembly JAAUXT01 (sample SAMN14350112, study PRJNA611818) | marine sediment metagenome | isolation source: surface marine sediment (1.8m) | place: French Polynesia: Moorea | collected 2018-08
AGACAGACAGACAGACAGACAGACAGACAGACAGACAGACAGACAGACAGACAGACAGACAGACAGACAGACAGACAGACAGACAGACAGACAGACAGACAGACAGACACTGCTTCATTCCCACCAGGACCACATGAATTGAACCTGTGACCACAGTGCCGCGGCACACCCAACTCGCTGCAACGCTAATCCCCAGAACAAGAGGGGGAAACTGTTGTCCCATGTCTCTGACGCACCCAGCACGGCTCTCGGGTAGCCTGCCCGCTCCCATGATGCGGGGTCGGGTTACAGAACCTGTCAGAGTGGCATGCCTCTGTGTCTATGTTGCTAATCCTTTGTACAAAGTATGTGCGCCCATAATTGAAATGGCAGGTCATAAGATACTTGCTACAACGTGGGAGTGACAGGTACATGTTTGCCTCAAACTTCCCCAAAAGGGCTCGGGTCGTCCTTTCGCTGTTTGCGTCATTAGATCTTCATGTAGAAACGAGTTTTCTCCCTTTGTGGTCCTTCACAAACTTTTTCGCTCCTGTCCATTCAGTGACCTCTCTTGCAAAGCAACTTCAACTTGCACGGGCAACTTACAGATGGAATACCTGAAGCCTCCAGCACCAACCACGCGCTCGCACATCAGCACACAAACATACCTGCTTTCTAGGAACACGTGCAATTTCCTGTCCTGCAAACACTTCTCCCAAACACCGTCCCGACACGGGACCAGTTCAGCAAATCCAGCCTCCCCAGGGAGCGGTGAGTACCAAACTCGCTCAGGACGCAAACATCAGAGGAGAGATTGTGCCAAATCGAGTGCGAGTGAAGAGTCCAGCGTCATCCGGCTCAACGCAACCTGTTCCGGGGGGGTTTCCTAACTTTTTGAGCGAAAGGAAATACCCCACAAACACTCGAGATACCTCATTGTGCAGACACGCTCGAAAAAGTTGTCGTCCCCCCCCCCCGAGACTCTTCAGGGCTTCAGACTCTCAAGATGACGGGAATGGGATTCTGAGATGCTGCGACAAAAGCGGCCTTCAAAACCAAGACAGATTTCTATGGAAGATCAGAGATTGGTTGACAGTTTCCACAATGGATGCGTCAGGTTTTTGGTTTGCTTTGACATTTTACTTGAACTGTCTTTGTTTCCAGCACCTTGAAACATTCAAAACAAATCCGCACGGATTCTGCTGAAACAAAGATTTGGGGATTTTGACGCTTGCAGAGAAAACGCCCGTCGGACGCACAGTAGGGAGTTTGTGCACCGCGCTACGTAGACGCAAAACGCAAATGCAAACGTAACTTTTGGCTTGCTGTGACAGTCAAAAGTTACGTTTGCGTTTGCGTTTCCAGGTTGCGAGCTGTTTCCACAAACTCGCCAGTTTAGCAACTGCACGCGCACTCAACAAATTCGCAACTCGCACACTTCCTCTCTCTTTGCCCAAATGCAAAAAAGCAACAAAAAAACAATGCAAACCAAACTGACAAAAACGACACTCTTCAACCAATGCAAACACACAAATCAAAGTTGAGAACCAATTTCCACTGACTCGAACACGGGTTGGCCAAACAAAGTTCGTAACAAACAAACCACTTCAAAAGTTTGGCGAGGAAAACCAGTCCAGATATGACCGAGTCGATCGTAAACGAATTCGCAAGTTATCAATACACGCAGAGCGTATTTGTACAAACACAACAAAAAGCAATTACTATGTGCGATATTTCTGGTTTTCCAGCCAGTTTCCTGTTTTTCTTTGTGGACCAGTGAAAAGGAGTCAGTTGCACAAAAGCCAGATACCTTCACTCAATGCGTGCGCTCGACCTCGCAGACCAACTTCTGGAAAAATTGCACTCCAGTATGCGTGCAGGTTCCCCTATCCAGAACAACCAGCACGAAGAGAATCAAATCCTTTCATACGCATGCGAGATGTTTATGGGTGACATTGCATCTCAACTGTGACACAGGAACAAACTCTCGTCGAGACAAAGTCAATGTTTCTCCCTCCGTAACTCAAACTTTCTTCAACACACCACTGTTTCCCCTCAAAAACTTTGTGCGACTTTTTGTTCCTCACGTTTCTTTTTTTGGTGCGAAACACAGCACGCGGAGGGGTCGCATCAATCAGCCGCGCGGTGAGAGTAAAAGGACGAAACTGCAGCGTTTCAGTTCTGCAGGGACAGTCTGCTTCTTCATTCGAGTTTGAAGATAGAATCTGACTTGGTTCAGACCTTCTTCACTTGTTTTCACACGGTTGATCTGCGCATCTGCATGGAAGGAAGCAGACAAGAGCTCAAACATTCTCTGAATGTTTCAAATGGTTGAGTTTGTGGTTCTGCTTTGTTTCTCTTTGGAGTTCGGCATGTGCACCGAAAACACGATACTCGAACAGAGAATCTGCCTTTCACCATTATTGCTCAGGTTGGTTCGCACTGATATTCATGTGAACCAACAGGTCGCGTTGTCTCGCCGTGGATCGGACTTGCAATTCCACTTGTTCCTTTTGTTGACGTCGCTGTTGTCCCTTCGCAGTCGCAATGCATCTCACGATAAAGTGATCAGCAAAGTGTTCGCGCAATGCAGCAACGAAAACTGAATATTCCTTCTGCTTTCCTCAGGGTCGTTTCATCCTGCCTTCAAGAGCCACTCACAGTACCAATTCGCTACAATGTTGGAGACAGGCGCACTTTTTATCCGACCACGACGCTGAGAATCCCGATGGTGTCTCTCCCGAACTGTCACTCAAACTCTCCAAATCTCCTTCTGCATCTTCAGATGGCTAATGGGGACGCACAAAAAATACCCCAGGGGGAGGAGGATCCAGCGGGGAGAGACGGGGCTCAACCCGTATCTCCTGTGTTCCGGTTTGTCCCCTGTCACTTCGAAGCGACAGGAAGTTCCGGCACCACGCGACCTTGAGCAGGTTGTTTCAAATGTGAACCGATTTGACCGGATGCATGACAGACAAGGACTTTTTCTCTTCAAGAAAATGTAGCCGTTATGTATTAAAATTACCCAATTATGAACCATCAACTTTGTTACTTTGAGATCCAATGAAAGTATCAATTTTGGGTCTCGAATTTTAACGTTGTTAGTTTTTTGCTCGTTCGAGTATCAAAACCAAGTTTAGCATTTCCGGTAACTGGGCAACAACGGACTCGAGAGTCGTCACCCTACTGGACGGCCCCCAACCTTCGTTTGCGAAAATGGCAAGACCAGTCACCGTGGACCTGACAGAATTGCCCAGCCTGGATTTCGGTTTGTCCGCCCGTGGGATTCACGTCGCCTCATCCAGAGAACCCCTCATCCGGCGCAAACGTGATCGCGATCCAGGGTCCAAACACAGTGCCTGTCTTCGATGTCAGCTGCGAAGAGATTGGGGACGCACGCTCGTGTGTACCTTCCAGGGTCACTGCCACGCTGGATATTGGAGAAAACTGCTTGTTCAAACTTAAATTGGTTTTGGTTTCAATGCCTCACGCGCGCACATGGATACGCGAACACGCGTTTCGAGTCTGTGCGTGTTTGTTTCCAGTCCCCCCCAGCCCCACCTCGCGCGTCGCTTCTCTGTCACGTCCAAAGCGTCCGTGGACAGCTCAGCTTTGACAGCGTTATTGCCCAGAAAATCGACCGTCAAGTGGAAACAAAGTAGGTGTCTTCGTGGAAGTGGAGACAGCTTTATTGCTGTGCCCAAAAATGTCCGAGATCGTTTACGTATGTGGCCAGGCAACAAAGAATCTCTCGAGTATCTGTCAACCTGCGCCAAATGCAAACGCTTGCAATCAGGGGAACAAACTGCAGGCAGAACATTTGCTTTGTCAAGAATTCAATGTATCAGCCAGTAATTTGAACAAAGTTGCGCAAAAGCCCAAATTTTTGTGCAAAAAAGGTCCGATTACACTGTGCACTTGACAACCAAGACTTCCGTCAGATCTGGTCAACACAACGATCAGCATCCGCCCAATAACGAGCCGTTCAATTCATTTTGGCCGCAGGATGTCAAAACCTTCAACCTGTCAAACATGTCCACCTTCAATAAGCGTGTGAAGCCTTCAACACCGTATTGAATGTTCGTAAGTCAACAATTAATTTTTTTTTTCGTTGACAGATTATACAACCGGGTCCATTTGCACAGCCTCGCATCTGAACCGTCGTTTTGTGGACCGTTTGTCGTCGCACAATTGACCGGAAGCGACAGATGAGACACGGACTGAGAAACCCGGATGCGACAGACTGTGCGTCCCTGGCCCGGGCGATCGGGTCGTCGACTCAGAATACTCACCACTCACCTGACGCTGCTCGCAGCACAAACGTGCGAGTGAGAGTGAGTTGTTCTGATGTACACAGCGAGTACCGTGCGACTCCGCCCAGGTGACGGGGGCGCCTGATCAAACTCTGGTAATGAGCCTCGCTGAGCTGTCTTCGTTTTTCCTTCCCCAAATTCCCCTTGTATTTCTCCATGACACGAATAACAAGCTTGAACCCTGCCCAGGAACAAACACGCCACTTCAATACGGGTGTTGCGAACTGTCAAAAGACGCGCGAAGCGCTGAGGCCTTCATTGGAATCCTTCAACAGCACGTCACGAATGTCTTTTGTATCAACTCGCTCTGAAAACAAAATTGAGTTTTTTCAACACGTTTTTCTCTTTGCTGGATTCCCACGGCTGGAATGCGTGGTCGGTGCATCTGAATAAATCCGGCGCAGCGACCGAACTATTTCCGCAAAAAATTGACAACGTTGCAAACAGCAGAACTCAGTGAATCTGGTCACACCTTTCTCTGCACTGAGCAAACAGTGATCTCCGACAGGAGGGCGCGCTTCTTGTCAGCATTGTACCTCAGGATCCGTTATTTGGGAGCTCGAGACCATCTAACGCCCCCTCCGATTGTGTAGCCACCCCCGCCCCCCCCCCTTCAAAGGATTTCTTTGTTGTTGAAGTCTGTCCTGAGGAGTCGGACCCCCCCCCCGACCAGATCTTGGGCCCGACCCTGGTGGGGGATGTGAAACTCATAAGGAACAGTGAATCACTGCAAACATTTTTTATGAAGATGACCCTCCCTGATAAGCTTGTTGTCCCTCTTTCCACCTGCGTGCTGCCATTTTCAGTTCTCCCGCAGCAGTGTGAAGCCTCTCATAACTACGCACTTTGCGAAATGTTGACCACGGAAAACTGATTTGGCCAAAGAAACCCAAAGAAAATTCTCACTGGCTGATAAAAATAGTTTCAGCTGTGATGGTTTCAAAAGGGCTGATTTGCTGAAGACAGGAACAAGACGAAATGGTTGTCAGAGAAAATCGGTGTTTCGTGACAACCTAAGTTTCAGAGTGCCAATAGTGCTTTTTGGGGTGCTTTGCCCCTTTTGATACTAATTTGCCCAATTAACATATTTCTATGAGGGTTTAATTGTGAAAACAGGACAGGCCATGTAACCAGGGACGCAGAGCACCTGGCGTTTTGGTCGGAAGTCATGGAAACCGGTGTTGCCTGGCTGTGAATGCTGGAGCTGAAGGCACAGGCTTCGTGAAAATTTGGGTGTCCGACAAAGAAAAAACTATCGATGCAGCAGAGTTTGGAGCATGATTGCTGGAGGTTTCAACGATGTTCAAACAGAAATGAGGATCGTGTGGTCACCATAGGTCCAAGTCTCGCCCGACAGCCGCCAAACTTTTTGCTCCGTGCAATCCCACTCCTTTCAGTTGTGGGCAGATCTGTCTTTGCACGAGAAACACTGGATGCGGGGATCATTTTCACAGTGCGGGCAGGAAGGATGACACCTTCAGCAGCAGGGCGGGGCAGCAGGGCGGGGCTGTGGACACCACGGGTTAATTGGGCGGGGTGTCCCGAGTCTTCTGTCGGTCCACATCCCCACAGAGAAAGCATCGGCCCGCGCGCCACTTTGTTGTATTGACTCAACAACCAGAGCCGGATGCGGAGCTTTTTGTGTTGAGTAATTTTGAAAGGGACTTTTGAATAGAAACTGCGCAGTGCGACTCAAAAAGGAAATGTTACAGTTGCGAGTTTGCGCAATTCAGAGGACGCGTCCCGCCATAACTTGACACACTGCGAGCTTGCTCCTCCCCCACGACAAGAAGGGACGGAAAATGCTTCCCTTGAAATTATGTCCAAAGCGACATTTTGTCCGTACTGATATATAGTGAAATCCGGTCTGTCATGCGGGATTTTCAGCTTTGGGATCATGGTGGTTTGTGCACGTTTTTTAAACGAGGGAGATTGTTCAACCCTTGTTTCCACACTCTTCGCTCACAGTGAGCCACGCTTATCCCCTCAGCCCTTTCGCTCGAAGAACCTCCAACTGTTTGCTCTTTGCTTTGTGAACGTTCTATTCCTGGGCCCTTCACGTCAGCAACACTGACACTTCACTTTTCAAGCCTGATGCATTGAGTGAGGAGAGCGAACAAGCTCGAAAACCTTGTTGCGCCCAACTTTTTCTGTTTTGCTCCAACATGTGAAATTTAATCAGGTGCAAAACTTGACAGTTGAACGTGCTGGTAAACTTCAGTGCTGTCGGCTATCTGATGCAAATTGCTCCAGAACCTGTGCCTCCAGATGGGGGAACCTCCAGCGAAGTTGCTGTCCAGACCCAGATTACAAGGACGTGGACTTCCTGTCCAGATAAGATCCACGACGCAACCACTCGGAGGTGTTGGTATCAGTGCAACATGCCTCGGCCATTATGTTACCACTGTTTGCTGATTAATGCCGTGTGGAGTGAGAAACACTTCCGTGTGTGTGTGTGTGTGTGTGTGTGTGTGTGTGTGTGTGTGTGTGTGTGCGTGTCTGCTTGTCTATCTGTCTGTCTGTCTGTCTGTCTGCATTTGTCTTGTCTGCCGTCAGTGGGTGCACGCAGAATCAGTCCGTCTGGAACGACTCAACTTTTATCTGTTGTTGTTCTAGTCTTTCTGTCTTCAATGTTGGAGACTCTGTCGACACACACGCGTCTGCCTGCACGTCAATTTCTTGCTCGGGGTGGACAAAGCGAGTACTGAAGCCATGGTAGATGTACCTCCCCCACGTTCCCAGCCCTACAGAGAAACACATCACTCGTGGAACTCGACAGAATTTCTTCGCCATGCCACGTACTGCACTTGACGTTTACTTTTCGCTGGGGGCGTAAGACTTCGCTGTACAAAGGCTCAGAATTCAAAACCCTATAATTTGTGTGTAACAGTTGTTTGTGTGGCAACAGGAAGGGTTTGCATCAACACACCTTGACAACAGTAATTTTCACTGTTGTCGTCAGATAGGAACACAGAAACGAACTGGTGTCACAGCACAGCACAAACAATCTTTTGGAATGCTTTCAGAACTGCGCATTGCTGGAGAAAATTACTGAAAAATGTGCGCCATTTCCTCGAAGAAAGGCATGCATTTTGAAAAGCTACGTACAATGCTCAAAGCTGCAGCGTCAGTTGACCAAATCGACAGGTCAATTTGACGCACTTTGTCAAAATCTTCTGGAGTTGACAATTCCCGAATGTTACAGCTCCGGTTGACTGCATGCATGTGCACATTCTGGAAACCATTGCGATGGATGTACACTGCATTGAACCAATTTATGGTCGCATGGAAATCGTTGAATCTTTTAATCTTGACGACATAAACGAAGATGAGAGCTCTGTCTCCTAGGTTCCGTTGCTCCAAGCAACTTGAAGCACTCAATTTGCATTGAACCCAACTTCAAATTCAACGGGTAATGCAGACAACCTCTGACTTCAGATCACGAAAACGAACAGTAACACCGAACACTTTCTCCAAGAGTTTTGACCAAATCAGGTGGAAACCACACAAACATTCAGTTTGTGGACATCTCTGCCATTCTAACGTTTGTGCACAAAGTAAAATTGTTAGAAACCTGAGTTTTGAGGGAGAATTGGTCTGTTTGTTGCCATCGCGTGCAGAGCGCCACTTGACCCCGAATCTCTCCCTCCCACACGTTCACCCGGCACTCAGACACCCCTTCCTGGCTGCGCTGCGCGGCCACAATACCGTTGTGACGGGTGTTGCTGCGGAGACACGCGATCCCACCATGTTTCTTCAAGGCCTGCGCCATACAGCGCAAAGCAAGGCGTTTGTGAACGTCCTGTTGCCTAGTGACGCCTGGTTGCCCGGGGAGCGAAGAATTTCACCACTTTTGTCAGTCGTTCATCTATGTCAAGGTTTGCGACGCAGAACGACAAACAACCCTTCACAACATGTTTCTATACGAACACAATATGATAATCTCTCCGCTTGTTTTGGCCTTGCGCACCAAACAACGCAATTCATACGCTTCGCGTTGGATCAAATCAAACAACGGAAAACTGTGAACACCTCCCCCCTCGAGTCCGTCGTTGTGTGCAGTAAAGATCAAGCCAAGACGAGCAGAAGAAATAGTTTGCGCTGAGTTCTGTGTCAAGCCGTTACGCACGTTCCCGGATCCACCTTGACACACGAAGGACACCCAGAAAGCCTTGCGCGTAAAACCAATCAACTTGGTTTCGTGCACACGGGCAACAGCGCAAGTACTCGCAAATGTCGATTTGGTCAGAAGTCACGCGACTTGAAACGCAAGAAATCACGACGGTGAAGACCTGACAATTCACGAGTTGTTCTTTTGCCACATTGTCCCGACAAGCAACCGAGAACCGACATTCCTGTTCAAGATAGTGTTTCACCAACAGTCTAGTGTTGTCAAAATCATGTTCCTGACACACCCAAACACATGCGCGCACGCACGCACGCACATGCACATGCACACGCACACACACTCACACACACACATGCACACACAAGGAATGGTACAGCACTGCAGTGTCGACTGATGTTTAGAATCTGGACAGAAACCTCAAATCCTCTGGTGGTTCGCGGTTCGAACCTGGGTCATCTTCTCAACAGATCAGCGCTTCGCCACCACGACAACCGAGACTGCACTCAGTCTCCCTGGCTCTGTTGACTCAATACTCACGGCACCTGATAGAAAAGGCTCTGGTCGCCAGGCCTCCTCAAGTGCCGTTACACGCACTCTTATCCACGTCACATATCAATGTGAAAACTGTCCACGTGGGAGCGTGTACGATAAATGTTTTTTATTGGCTGCGATCAATGATGCGGATCCACTACAAGTGTTTGGTTCATTTCAACCAGCCCTTGTTGAATGCTGCTGATTAGAACAAGTCATTGGTGCACACCTACACCCCAGGCCTATTTCCCAAGGCACCCGACACTCCCCGATTCCCCCGTGGTGTCACGGCTCTCAATTCAGGAAGCAGATTTTTGTTTCCAGGAGATCTGTTTTTGGAAACCACGACAAATTTGGAGTTTAACTCAGTCATGGCAAACAAAGCCCTGCATCGTGAATTGCGGGACGACATTGTCCTGGCTGATCAAGTTTTGCTGTACATGCATCAACTCCCGCTCCTACGGCTGTTCTGTGTCGTCAGACAGCTTCGGACCAAGTGTCCATCCGGACCTCAACACAGAGTTCGTCATTGCAACACACGACGCAGGCATCTTCACTGGTTCAGCATGACCACGCAGGGATGAGGGGGAGAGAGAAACCACAAATTCGTATCTCTCGCACTCAACTCCACCAAAATAGTACTTCATGCTCACACTAATATTGCTCTGAGAATTTACAGCAGGTGCAAAATCTCCACTGATAAGGCAGCGAAAGTCCTTACCTGAGCAGAACACTGTTTCAATACGGGTTCTCCCGAGTGTTTGGTCAACACGAGTCGGGTCCGTGTGGTGGAGGTGCGACCTCCTGCGGGACGGGGACTTCCAAACAAAAATCTCAGATACTGACTTCTCCAACGCGTTGTGATGAACTGTCATTCCGCATCAAAACTGAAATGCTTTGTTACACTTTGTTCCTGTGGTCTCTACGTTGTCCTCACGAACGAGTCGTCTTCTCGCTGCAGTTCTGGAGCTGCGGCCGTGTGACCCCGTTCACTGAAGGTTCCGAACGTCGCAGCAAGTATCTCTTGAACAGCTCATTCCCGATCTTGAGAACATCGCGAACACTTCTGAACACATCTCAGTTCCAGTACCACATCGTCATTGCCACGGCAGTGGTTCGTAGATCGCACGGAAGACGCAGTTTGTTTGGCAAATGTCGCGTTCCATTGGAAAAGGTCGGGTCTTTGGGCCTGATGTGTTTGCAGTTGGTCTGTGTGGACTTTCCGAGGTCAAGCTTCACTCTCAGAATTCCAAATGATGCTCTTTTGCAAAAATATTTCTCTGAGAACGCGTGCAAGCGAGTCCCGCAATGATATCTACAAGAAAATCCTCACTCAAATATGGACACAAAAGTGCCAGTGAAACGGGGTTTGTAAACCTACAGAGTTCTTGAACACTTGGTAAAAGAGAGACTTTTCCTTCGTGTGTTGAGACCATGTCACATTGGGATATTTCGGACAATGTCGTGTGAGATGACCATGGCGTGGGATGGATTTGGAGAACGCCCAAAACCCTTGGAACAAGATCAGTCTCTCACATGCTGTGGTGACTTTCTGAACTCAACACTCACGCAAAGGCCACTTTCCTGTGCACGAAAACATTGTGTCATTTCGACAAGCAAAAAACAGCAATAAGCCACAGCAGTTCGTGAAAGTGAGGAAAAAAATTTCAACATGTCGCCAACAGAGAGTCAGAATCTTAACGTCTTGGATTTCAAAACGAAACGGAACCAAGTTTTGGATCCACTGAGCAAAGCTCCCTCGTCCCAAAATCAACATCGCCTCTCTCGCAGATACGGCGGTTACGATAGAATTGTTTTCACTGCGGTTTGAGATAAACTTTTAATCCACCTCTGGGTGCTTATTTTTGCTTTTGCACTCACTGCTCTTTTGTGGAACTTTTTTTCAGATGCAGAAAAGAAAAAATTTCCGCGTGTCTTCCTGCTGGTCTTCCATGCAAAGGCTTGGCGCGATTCCTTGCGAAAGATGAAACCAACAACCACGATTTCAATCGGTTGCACCAACGGTTTCACGCCTGCAAAAGTTGCAGAAGTCAATTTGAGCCAAACAGGAGGTAACCGCAGACTCGAGAGACCTCAAAAAGGACGTCGATTGCACTCGTGTTGGATGTTTTTGAGTTTGCACCAACAATGTCCCCCATGCACAACTCTGCAAATTCTGCCCAACTTTGTTCCCGTCAAATGAACGAGAAAATCATAATGATGCCAGAATTGGATTTCGAATTCGTTATCGATCCACCAAGTTCAGTTTGTATGTGGATTGTCAGCAAGTCACAACAAACCAGAAACTTGGTGCTCTGCGCGTGCGGCACGGTCGCTGGGGATCCCATGAAGAATCTCACTCGCCCGTCCAAGGACACTGGGAGACAGGGACAAAGCGTTTCTGTGCCACATTGCAATGTTGTTCTCCACATAAAATATCTCAAGACAAACACATTGGACCAACGCGAAAACTGAACGGCACCGTTTGCGTGTGCAGCCCATGTCCATCATCTCGTGTGTCTCAGGGTCTCATGGCTCCTGGGGGGAAAAGGACTCGGGTCATGCAAACAGCCCGTGTTGACCATATGTTGAGCACGGCCTGTCACAGTGCATGCTAATTACCGTGAAAGTGTGTGCATTTGGAATGCATTGAAAAATGGGAGCCCAAAGCGCCTCGTGTCCTTTGCAGATTTCTTCGCGTAAACCACGCAAGTGTCCCAAACGCAAGAAACGCGGTGGATCTGGCTTCCGCTCTGCAGACATGTGAGTAACAGTTCTCAAGTGGTCAAGTTTCCACAGCAGTACGGGTACGCACCACAAAACGGACACAGTGACCACAGACTGACCTGACCAGCCCTGCCTGTCCTCCCTCGGGTCTATCGGACCCACATCTCGAGGGTATTTGAAATATGTTGCTCAAACCCCAACTGGACAATGCCCAGGGTATCATGTATTCCCCCTCTTATCTCGCTTGTTTCCCTGTCCCTCTGTAGGGGGCAACGAGGGCGCATTCCTGAATGCCAATTTGGGTGTTTGGATATCCATCCCTCTCAGTGAGAACAGGTTGATATTTCTATCGTGTCCACCCACCCCGTCTGCTCACTTTACCCAAATTTGGTCATTTGTCCGCAAATGTCCGATGGAGAGACATTTACATTGTCAAGTTTATTCTTCATGTCAAGCCTGATAAAAATGCCATTTTATTCGCAATGTTCTAAAGCGATGGCTCAGTTGGTTCGGACCACGCTGATTGTCGGGACCAAAACCCAATTCCGTGATTCTCTACCCTCGACAACAGCAAAGCTCCATAGTGGTCGTCTTTCAGCTGTGTGACCAATTTGTGCTCCTGCTGGCACCATCGTCTGAGACTCAAATGTCTGCAGCCAAAAGTTGCAGTGAAACAGAGTCAATGAAAATGAAATCCCACATCATCAGATGCAACATCTCGTACACTGTCCACTCCCTGTTTGAGGGTCATGTCGCGCTTCTTCATCACCAAGAACCAAACAATGTTTTCGCAAAACGCAAAATGTGTTCCTGACACCAGATTCTTTGCATCTCGATGAAACGAGCACGGACGGGACCTTCAAGCGTTGCGAGTTCGGAAGAAAAGAAACTGTGGACAAGATTTACATTTCTGGAGTCAGCGAACCAAATACGAGAAGCCAAAATGGGGTGGAGTTGTTCAATTTGTTGAAGAGCAGGAGAGCGGTGCTCTGGATTCAGCGAATTTGAACACAACACTCAATGCGGAACTTCGTGACATTCAGAACCAAAGGTAACAATCCAACCTCCAGAGAGGTCAGTAAAGGCCCTAATGATTTGTTTGTACAGCAAGAGATTAGCCAAAGCTGAACAAGTACTCGTACTTTGCGTGTACCCGAGTGTGTACCTGGGTACATGGGTATGCCGTAATGACCACAGAGCGATAATCCATTTGTCAAACATATTACCCTCAGTCGCTTGAGCCTCAAACCCCAATACAAACTGGAAAATGGATGTTTGTGCAAACGCTCAAAGAGCGTGCTCGATACCTATCAATAGAAACGGATCTGCTGATCCAGAAAACATGCTCAGAATGTGCAGTTTTCACACACGCAAAATTGTGTTTGTGTTTTCCAGCACAGTGCGTGCGTGGGTGCATTCTTTCTTGTTTTGTGCCCATGGGAAAATGTTATTTGTTGACAGAGAGTGACCACCAAAATTTCCCGGTGATGATCACTGGACCGGCGCCACACGCTACGGACAGGTCAGTTTCACCTGCTCCTGGAGGAACACTGACCCGGCCGCGCGGTGCACTCCGCCCACACTCTCCCGGAAGGAGAACAAAGGCTTCTCTGCAGTCCGGATACCGTATTCACCCGAGCATAGGACACACCGGTGGAGACGGACCCCAGGTTTGGAGACACGGGTCTCCACCCAACTAACTGCCACATGTATCCACAAAGTCACACCCACAGAGAGAATGCATAAGCATCTTCTTTTGATGCTCAACTTGGTAAACGTGGTTCCGATCCTCAGGCACAAACGGACACTGTAACCGAGGCATGCAAATGAGTTCCAATCTTCACAGACGGCAATTTACAAGTCTGTTCCTTGGGCCCAAACAGAGGCAGAAGCCACACCCCCAAATTTGTGGTTTCTCTTTGAGGGAAGTCTGTGCTCGAGATTTCGCTTTTGACTGAACAAATCAGATCAGGCCGAAGATTTCAAAGTGCGCGAGTCTTTACTCAGCATTGTCGCAGGAAGCAATTTCAAGTTGTTCTGCACAACAATGGCGCAGACTGAATCCCATCGCCCCGGTCACCTGCCCGCTCCCTTTTGACTTTCAAATCAGTGCACCGAATAAGCACCGAGTAAGCGTGCCTTCTTTGAGGTTTCGCTCATCAAAAGCCACTCACGTACAGATCTAAAGTTACCTTTTTCTGCATTTATGAACATTTCAAAAAGTTTGACTCCTAAATACGACCCTAATTGTCATCTGGCCATGTGGCGAGTACCATAAAATGGTGAATAGAATGTGCGTTTTAATGCTCAAGAGCGGATCCGGGGGGGGGCATGGATGTCCGAGTCCGTCCGACCCACCAACAGTCAGACGGACAGACATGCAAATCGGACTCGTCCTTTCTCCACATTCCCTTGTCATTTTGTGGTCAGAACAGAAGAAAGCATCCTCAACCTTTTTCCGTGTCTCAATGCAGAGAAAACCCATTGGAGTCAGAGCCCCTGGTTCGTCCGTCACAAAATTGAGAACGCAATTCAGACAATTTTTGCACTGAATGAGTGCTCGACAACAAAAACAAAACCTCAAATGGATCAGGTGTGTAAACTTGGAGGACAGCTGTATTCTCTCCTTCGTGCATTGTTCTGTAAGTCAAGGTTCTCAAATCAGTATCATCAAGAAATCACATCGAGCGTTTTGTCGAGATCCTGATCTGGCAAGGACGTGGACGCGCATTCCGCTTGAGAACGCTTCGGCAGTTCTCGCGCGTCCTGCCGCCCACACAGTCCCGCCCGCGGGGACAGCCCCCACCTGCTCCCACGTCCCAGGCTCCACTGCATGCATGACCTCAGGGGAAGAGCCCAATATGAACACATGTCAAGAGGGTGACCTTTCAACTCTAAAAGTAAAAGGGACGAGGGAAGAGAGGAAGAGTGGGTGGAAAGAAATGAGAACTATGCAGAGAGAACAGCCTCCACTGTGCTTTGAAGAGAATTTCAACACAAGAAGAACTGATCTCAACTCTTCACACCCTCCTTCGCCTGAGCGGGGTTTTTTTCAAACCACATACACGCACGCACACACGTACACACGCACACAGAGCCACGTTGTATTTCCTGGTCGCGGTGCGATGTCCCGATGTGGGACAACACACACGTCAACGCTCACTTGCTCAGACACTCACTTGCTCACACACGCACTTGCTCACACACTCACTTGCTCACACACTCACTTGCTCACACACTCACTTGCTCACACACGCACTTGCCCACACACGCACACACACCTCTGTTCACATGAAACTCGTGTGACATCGCTCGCAGACGATGTTCAGGTTGTGACCCCCACCTGGGCAGATGTCAGATCTTTGGTTCTTCCACAGCCATAAGGAGAAAAACTTTGTACTTTGCCTCGAGGCAAGTGCTGTACATTTGAATGAGTGGATGGGCGCAAGACGGTGGACTTTGTCCGCTTCCATGGACAGAACGACCTGAACGTTCACCTGAAGCGGACGATTTTCTCTCAGCTTCACAAACTGTTCAGCAGAAACTTTCATCCATAGATGCGATTACTCAATCATTGCTGAACTCAAACCGATCCCACAGAAGAACGAAGCTTTTTGACTCGAAATGGGTCGCCCTCACACAGTTTCGAGAAAAAAGCAGAATTGCGCAGCGCTGTCGCTCGAACGCAATTCAACTGTCCAGACGCTTTGTCCCGGAGGCGGCTCATTTGCATCAAGTATGCAGATTCGCCGCGGAGTATGCACGTCTTGCTAATTGCGTCTCACATGCCATTGCCAAGACTCAAAACGCTGTTGACGGCAAACATCGGGCGACCTGCACATGACATCGCAAACAAGACATTTTGCCCGCAAAGGAAAGGATTTCCTGTGTCCAGAACACACCTGCTGTCCGTTTTGAAAGAACAACGTGATTCACAATCGATTCTGCATCCCGTCCGACATAAACAACCAACTCCCAACAACACATGCTCCTTCCAACATGAACAAAATTTCTCACTCACCGGTTCTTGGTCTGTTCGGATGATGCAGAAACTTCACTCCACCAGAACGAGTATCTCCTTCAGTGACAATTTTCTTTCATAAAACACACACACACAAACTTCGCAGTGGTTGATATTTCGGTTGCATGTAACGGTCACTCTTCCGTATTTGGCTGGCGCCATTAGTGTTGTTCTATTCTACTGAACGGCCTAATTACTTTGTGGGTTTCCAGGTGGGTCACTCGTCTCGGCACTGCGAGCGAGCAAAACACATTGTCGATGTCTTTTTGGGGGTTCACAAAAATAGCCGGATGGGTGATGTCTAAGTTCTGACTTTGCAACTGGACGCATGTGTGTGTGTTTGTGTGTGTGTGTGTGTGTGTGTGTGTGTGTGTGTGCCCCACAACTAAAGCGTATTACGGCGTCGCGACTCATGTGGCGTTCCCATGGTTTTGACAGTGCGCGCGTCGATGTGCGCAGCTCAACGGAAACCCCTCCTTCAGGAACAACCTCGTTTGTTTTCGTCATGAACAACTTTCCGTTGAATGAAATTGTCTGAATGTTCAATTTGACGCCCCAGTCGGAGGTCAACGTGGCATTAAACAAGTTGCCGTGATGCTGCTGTTGCGACAATCGCGTTGCGCGACTCTCATTCAGTTGCCATGGAATCCAGCTGTCGCCACAGATGCGAGACACGTTTATTGGGGGAAATTAACAAGTCTCACTGTAACACGCACCTCTGGGTGTGGACTCCGTGCAAATCAGAGGTGTCGGCGAGAACGTTTTTTTTTTTGGGGGGGGGGGTTATACAGTATCTTGATCAGAACACAGTCAAAATCTTGTAAACCATCAAAATCCAATGGTTCTGGAGTTTCCACAGACCAAACGGCGCTGAATTGTACTTAGTCACGGAGGGCCCGGGACTCCAGATCCGGTGTTTCGGAGGGTCCATACTCCGGGATCCGCTGGAGTAAAGGGTCCAGGCCCTGGATCCGCTGACGCATAGAAGGTCCGGGCCCTGGATCCGATGGAGCATGGAGGATCTGAACCTGGGTCCGCTAACCTGGGTCCTGGGTCCTGCCCTGGATTCGCTGGACCGTGGATGGTCCGGCCCTGGATCCGCTGCGGACGCTTCACCCGTGTCACGCGCGCTGTCACGGTTCACGGGGAACATCCTGTCACCTGCGGCTGGCGTGTCACGGGACGAGGCCGCAACTTTCGCAGTCTGAAACACGCATCATCAGGATACCTGGTCTTCCCTATGGTGTGTGTGTGTGTGTGTGTGTGTGTGTGTGTGTGTGTGTGCGTGTGTGTGTGTGCGTGCGTGTCTGCCTGATATATTTCAACACTGAAACAGGGGTGTTCGATTGTTTCTCGAAGGCTACCCAACGCAGATGAAAATGTTCAACACACAAACGGCCAAACCAAACTTGGGAACGAAGAGCGAGCAGAAGAAATAACGCTACGAGCTGAATTTCAAATCTCAGCAATTCCACAAACAGCCTCGGGGAGAGATGGGCTTTTCTGATGCGCAGTGATTCTCACTGAGGCTTCGGTGCGGACTGTGTGAGTACAAAGTGTGACGGGGAGTGTCATCCCCCATATGTCCAAAGGTAATCGAGAACACAATCTGCAGAATCGGACACACAAGTATGTTATCTCCAGCCCCTCTGCAAGCCAGGGTCGAGTGATTGTATGCAAATGCGAGAACAAAGTGTGGAATGGAAGGGAATTTTTGCAGTGTGTGGTCGTTGTGTCTTGAAGTCCCTTTCCCGGACTGCTGTCTGCGTAACCACACCTTTCCACACTCTGATTTTTGTGAGTTGTGAGCTACATAACGTCTGTGACAAAATTTTCATCTCTGGTACGGTTTCCTTCAAGACAATTGCAGAAAAATGGACTTGTTCGGATCTGATCCTGCGGGCAACCTCAAGTTTTGCTGTTCCTGTTGCAAACCTTGTGCGTCAAACAGAACACGACAACAGGATTCAGGGAATCAGAAGCTTCAGGGGTCATGGGGACTTCAGCGCCTGGATCCGCCTGTCTTCTATCTGAAGGCGCGCATCGCAATGCAGTGTTCACCTCAGATTCCCGCGGAGCATTCCTCTGCAAACGAGCCCATCAGACCCGAATCAGATCCCCACCGAGATGTTGTCTGTCGCTGCTCAACGCCTCTTATGGCTGTTTAGGACCCGGAGCAACCTCAGTCTCCCTCGGGGCATCGCGGGAAGGGGGGGCTCAACGCGCTGCAGGAGGTCGCGGACTCGGGACACACACACACATACACACACACACTCTCTCTCACACACACACACATACACACTCTCTCTCTCTCTCTCTCTCTCTC
>JAAUXT010017014.1_pt1 | contig 18024 bp, 21 predicted proteins | sample 7278171 | NCBI WGS metagenome assembly JAAUXT01 (sample SAMN14350112, study PRJNA611818) | marine sediment metagenome | isolation source: surface marine sediment (1.8m) | place: French Polynesia: Moorea | collected 2018-08
TCTCTCTCTCTCTCTCTCTCTCTCTCTCTGTCTCTCTCTCTCTCACACACACACACGCTCTCACACACATTTATCTGACAGCTGCCTGATTTTTTCAAGAAACAACCGGGTACCAAAAACAGAATGCCTCATTTTGGCAAAAGTGGAAGAAGCCCTGAATGAGGTCTCTCTGCAGGAATCTCCTCGGAGGAGTCCGGCACCTTGTGAACCAAGTTTGCCGCTCCTGTCGTCACCCTCCCCGGCCCCACCCCTGCTTCCCGTAGCAACAGGTAATGGACCACGCGTCCTCCCGCAATTCCCTCCATCCATATTGCATAAATATTTATGGCTTCAAACTCAGTGAATTTTCTCGGCTGCATCGTTCGCTCCGTCACCGTCTCAGGCCTGGTCCATAGTGGTGGCGTCATGCATTGCGGCTCAACAAGTCGACAAGAGAATCGTCTCGTTGGTGAAGTAAGACGCACAGCACCATGGTGCAGTGCTGCATGTCGCGCAGTGTGAACCCAGCTGGTAGTGCACTTGTATTGCCTGCCCTGGTATAGAAGGCGCACAGCGCTGTCCACGATGCAGTGTGAACCTGGCCTCCCCCGCCGCCTCCCTCACTGAGTTAGTGACCCTGGCCCCGGCTATTGGAGAGGCGGGGATGTGGCTCAGAGATGGAGCAATAGAGGTGTGCGGCGGTGCGCTGTGAGGCCTGCTCCGCATCACGCGTTGCGTCTGTGCAGTGGACACTGCATCTGGTTTGTGACAACGACGCAATGGAAGTGTCCAGTGCAGAGGCTTCATACCTCAGCGTAACGGTGCAGGCTTGGGGAGGCTTCCGTGAAAACTTCTCCCCCAAGCCCCAAGTCCTTTCCCTTCGTTTTTGACGCACGACATTCACAAAATTGTGACACTTCATCGGGATTCTTTGTCTCAGAAATGTGCAGCACATTGGGGTCGTCCTGCGTCTAGTGTCCTGCTGCGTCGCCAAGCCGACCCTGGATGCTCCACAGTACAACGCAGCAACAGGGTGAAACGGGCCTGGAATTTAAACGCGCCACCCCTCCTCGACTCCGCGCTTTAATAAAGAGGAATCGCGGAATAATGGAGACGACTCACTTCGCCTGTGTCAACACTCGACGTCTGCAAATTAATTCCACAAACAGCCCCGGTGTTTATTCTCAAATTTGTCATCCGGGGAGAAACGCGCTCATCCGTGTTGTCAGGATTTTTGATTTCCAGGTCTCTTCTTGTGTGAGGGATGTTTGAAGAGTATTTTGTGGTGGTGTTGGCATGGGAAGTGATATCTGAGAAATTTGGGGTTTTTTTCAGGTGTGTATTCAGGGACACTGAAGACACTGTGGGTGCACTTTGGGTGCACTCAAGATGCACTCTGCGGACATTCATGGGGCTGTTCTGGTGTACTTGGGGTGCATACCTTTTTGAGTGCGCTCAGCACACGCAAGGTACGAATTTGAGTGAACACGACGAAGTTGCGAATGTTTCATCAATTTTACAAGCTTTTTCCACAAACATGGATAGAATTTTGCTGGTTTCAAGACAGGTATTCTTTCGGCGGGGTCTTTCATTCTGCCTTTAACGTCCCAATCAAGAAACGCCAGACAACGGTTCCAAAGATGCCATGTCCAGACCACACGCTGCTGAATGTTTCATGCGTTACGTCCCTGTTCAAACCTGCGTCTGCTTGCACTTATGACGCAGCACCCAGGGACCACAAGCACTACTCCTGCATGGACGCTGCTTACGATGCATCCAGTATGAAACAGGCCTCTTTGTTGAAGAATTCGCCTGTCTGGCCATGGCTGTTTCCGCTGGTCTGGAATTCTGCACAAATTGGGCCCGGCCGATCCGTCACTGTCCGAAGACAGCGGGAGGCTCTTTTCTGCATTGAGAAAATGTTATTTCATCGTAGAAAGCTGTCACGAGGGATGAGAAGGGAGAAATAATGGGTCCGGGGAATTTATGGATTTGACTTGTAGTCACCAGGGGGTCATTTTTGGCTTTTTTGTCTAAATGCGAAGGAAGCCGTCGATTTTTCCTTTTCGGGTGAGATGTAGATTCACCTCAGACCCTCAGCGCCCATTGATGCGTCAGGGCGTTTGTGCGAGCACTCTTTCATTGTCTTTCACCTTTTATTTTGGGGTAAAGTTGACCGACAGGTCATTGCTTAGTCTTCTCTCCATTTTGCTGGAGGGACAACGCGCGCTTCGCCTGATGTCTGGGGTGGGGTGTGTTCAGCCACCTCACCAACAAGTCTGATACGCACTTGAGTTCAGCGTTGAGTTCCTGGCTTTGTTCAGAGGCGTCATCGATGAGTCGACAAAACCCAAAGGCGTATGTACTTTTGAAAGGCAGGTGCACCACGAAGCTTTTGTAACAGACTGAGAGTCAACGTCTGTAGCTGACCACACCAGGCGTGGTTCAGCAGCTGAAGATCAGCATTGAGTTGCACGAACGCTTCACTGTGGCATCTGCCGAACAGGCAGAAACCCCAAGGCTTGACTTTCACAACACCTGCGTGAACTCATCGGGGGCACCAAATCGTTTGTTCTGCGCACAGCCTGTTTGTTCCACACCATGTCAATTCAAACCCCTCCCCTCTCTCCCTCCCACAGCGGGAGGAGTGGGAGGTGGAGCCCGGGACGGACGGGGCCGGGTCCCCCGGGAACCGGAGCGAATCCCGGATCCGTAATGGAAACGTCGAGAACGCGGCGTCGCGACGCAGGACGCGATGGATCAGCGTCGCGGCGTCCCCCGTCACTCCAGCGTCGATTGAACACGATCCAGGGGCCAATTGTGTGTTCTTCCCCTGTGCAAACGAAGGTGTTGGTGCTGTGGTGTTGGGTCAAGGTGGTGGGGTTCGTCCCTGCCCTTCTGCTGCTGGATTTGTTTGTCCCATCTGAGCCTTCAGAGTGTCTTTGTGATTCTTGGATTCAACTGATTGAGAGACATGCACCGGTGTGAGGCCTGTTTCCCAGTCCGGCATCTGGACATTTGACCGAGTTCAACAACGAGGACATGCTGAAGTTTTGCCAGTAATGTTCCCATTTTGTATGGAATGAAATGGCTTCTTGAGTCCGGATCTAACTGCTGAAGTCCTTCTATCCCTTTACGAATCAGTGTGTGGTGATCATCCACCCCACATCCACATCCACATACACCTCGGGTCCTTCCGCATGCAGGGAGGGGACTCCAGACTGCAGGGAAAAAAAGGAGGGTTGATGTGAATTGTATTCGCACATTGCACAAAGCAACACAGTGCAAACAGGTGAGGCGGAGCTGCCCCTGGCTCCTTCCATTGTCGGCAGGTTCCACCACCTTTCAAAAGAACCTCCCTGGATCAGCCCATGGCAGGTCCCCCTCGAGTCTCCCGGCGGCGGCGGCGGCGGTACCGCGGTGGAATTCATGAGGGAATTCCGGGGGACACCCGATCCTCGGAGCCGGGGCAGGTTTCATGCGATCCCACCGCTAAGTCAACACGCCCGCCGCGCGGCGCCGCACTCTCAACAACCATGCAGCGCTCCACGGTGGTGCCGCCGAACCGCAGTGACGCATGGCGTAGTGGTTGGTGCAGCACGTGGATTGTGATTTTTGAGTCCGTGGGTCAAGGGACATTTTGAATTGAGTCAGTGAACTATGATCAACAACGCTGCACGCATTCCCTTCAAAAAGCACGCACACATTGACACACGCGCCACGCTACACACAGACACAGACACACCCACCCACACACAGACACACCCACACCCCCCCCCCCCCACCCCCACCCACCCCCCCACCACCCCCCCCACCCACACCCACACTCACACACACACACACACACCCACCTGCGCGCGCGCGCGCGTGGCAACTGGAAGCCTCAAGACGAATTATTCGTCGGTCCTGAGTTCTGCTACATTCAGTCTTTGATATCTGAAGTTTGTTTTTCTCCAATTGAGAGTACCAAAGAAGAGAAGCCAATCCAGAGAGAACTCGAGGTGGTTCTGTTCCGCACAAACAAAACTGATCTTAGGGTTGTTTGGATCCGAAAGGTCTTCCAGATCGAGTAACAAAGGTCCATTTCACCCTGCACCCACCTAAGATCCACGCCCCCACCGTCCACGCATTGCAAGTTGAAACTGTCATGGCACCAAAAGAAGCACGCAATGAAAAACATTTTTTTCACGTGAAATTTGTGAAGAATATGTCAGTCAAAATTTTCGAAAGAAGCTGGCTGATTTCTGAGGGAGAAAGTCAACAAGAGAGGGGAATCATCGGAGTCGTCTGTCGGGCGCGGTAGACGGGCCACCTGGAGGATTCCCACATCCAGACCGAAAAATTCCACCGTCTCATCAAAAATTCAGTTGAAAATACCAGATGCCTCCGTAGATCTATGGATCGTCACGCCAGTGGTTTCATTATAGCGGGTTCTGTTATATTTTTACAACACATGGAAAAGGACAAGGTCTGTCGTGGTTCTTCACACACGGCGCTGATGCGGACTCTGTGTGTGTGTGTGTGTGTGTGTGTGTGTGAGAGAGAGAGAGAGAGACAGACAGAGAGACAGACAGAGAGACAGAGAGAATGTGGTGCATCCAATTTTTGGTAAAGGGCCCTTGGTCGGCTTGTGCTCGGTGATAAGGGGACGCAACCAATGAGCTACACGCCTGAACATGGGCAAAAACACACAGGACCAAGAACAAGGCCTACACCAGTGATACCGTACACCAAATCTCTGATTTCCCAGCATCGGCTGTTGAAACAACAAGCTCGTGGTGTGGTTCACATTTCTTCAAAAGCTTCCGGTGAAGAACCTGCATTTCGTCTTTCCCCCTCACACTCAGAACCACAACAAAACAACCGACTGAAAGTTTGGAGTGGGATCTCAATTGAGGCCTGTTGAGGTCAGCTCGTGTGACCCAGACCCCTGGGGTCTCTGAGAATCAGGTCTCAAGCACCTCACCCAGAGTTAGACCTCTGCAGATGGGCTCCTCCAGTGCTTCGCAAACTCCTGAGGTCTCTTTGGACTGTGACACCGGGCAAAATGTCAGCCTGAGCCACAATTCACAACACGCGCAGCATCACGCACAAATTCCTGACGTCCCTCACGAATCCGGGAGCTGATGTCATTGCAGGAGAGCACCAGGCTCAGAGCAACTACTGGGAGCAGCACTGGACTCAGGGCCACACGACTCCAATGCTGCCACAATCCTTGAGGCAAACACACCCACCTTGTGCTTCAAGAAACCAGAGCAACTGAATATTCGCGTTGTGTCCTGCTACTGACATTATCTCCTCCGCTATTCCGATGGAAGTGGAAGGAGAGAGAGATGGGCCCTGGCCATTTGGCACAAATTTGTCAGTTTATTGATTGAGCTGGAAATGGATGCTTCTTGTGTGTATTAGGTGGAGAGATGGACGCTTCGTATATTGGACACAAGTGATTTCGTTTTCCGCCGACCCCATCGCTCCATTTTCCCGCACATCCAGCGCATCATTCCCGTTGTCATAAAGGTTGCACCAAAAACACGCATCGTGTACACAATTCACACGAGATGCGCCATTCGCATCGCCGTTGGTCAGGGCTGGTCCCCTTCATACACTCTGCGGCTCAGCAGTGAACTGGAAGAAAAGCGGTACAAATCAATGGGTTTTTAACTGGCAACATTGGCAACGTGCGTTGCCTTTGGTCCAGCTGTTTGTGTCAGGCCTGTTGGTGTTCGTTGGGAAGCATTCACAGACAAAACTTCGACAATAGAAAGTCTGACAGACACCTCGCTGGTTGGATACTGAAGTGGTGCATTTGCAGTATTCGTCACCTGACATCCTGGAGTGTTTCTCCGGATCGTAATGCGTTGGGCCTCAAAAGGCAAGGTCTTGGTCTGTGTCTGGATGAGGACAGTTGCAATGAAGTGCTGTCTGCGTTGAACCAACGAGCCATATGCTGAGTCGCACAGACAGACGCATCCGGTCGATTCTGCCTTGAACTCAAAGGGTTCTCGTCCCCGCCCTTGACGAACAGTCACTTAACCCTGCAAAACAAAGAACTGGGTTCAGACTGGGTGCGTCCTGAGTTGCGTCCCTTTCAAGTTATTTGCGCTGCGTCTCAGCCTCATCTGGTTGGCGGGGAAACCAAAACCCAGGGCGGCCAACTTTGACTTTGAAAAAGGGGAAGGAAATCATTGCTGGAGAGGGGCAAGTGGAAGGGGGCCCTGGCCCTTGAACCCCCCCCCCCCAGTGTCCGCCTCTGGAGGCGTTCAGTGTGCGCCGGGCCCCAGAGTTGATGTCGCTGCTGCACTCGAGGAAACTGAGAACTGCGCGGAGTGTTGAGCGGCTCGGCGAGGCCGACAGGAGAGAGAGGGAGAGGGAGGCTGGCGGCTTCACTTCACGTGGCGCCGGTTCAGCCGAGGACTCTCCTTGACTCAAATGGACTCGGACTGTTGAGCCTGTCACAGTGTGAAGTCAGTTGAACTTGGAATGTCAAATTTTGTTGTTTCAAGGTAGATTAGGCCAGGGTCCTCGACTCTGAAGGATGTTGCTCGGGGAGACTGTGATGGCAGATTTCAGCTACGGCCCACCTGCCCCAAAAGTCCTACTGACGCTGTATTGTGCCTTCATGATTTACACAGTGCAACCGGATGCGCCTGCAGCTGAAATGTGCGTGCGCGTGGAGTGGCGTGCATTTGGGACACGTGTTTGTGAGACGCGCCGTACGCCCGCACCTGAAAACCCACGCAACCGCTTCACATCTGAATGCATTTCATTGCGCGTTGTCACACACTATGACTGTGAATGAACCTGATGGTGGAGCCAATCAGAAAAGAGAATACTAAGAAGATCCAAGGTTGCGACAGTCTTAATTGAGAGAATGCGACAAAAATCCAAAAATAGCAAAGATTTTACAGGGTGAAGTTTGGATGCTGGACTCTTCCACCGGATCCGGGTCCTGAAGCAGGCAAGTGATCCACCCCTCACAACAAAAGACCTACGTGTGCCTGACGGTGAAGCTGTGAAAATGTTCCCGTGTTCAGTTACGCAACACGTCATCATCGCCCCTGGGGATCCCACGTGACTGACCGCACCCTGGATCCTCCACGCAGTGTGAGTCAGTCAGTCATCGCAGCTTGGTTACTGTTGTGGAGAGGCTTTTATGATGACGGAAGTGGCGCGCTGATCATTTCCGGTTCGGTAATGGAGAGACACGTGGCTGCGACGTGAGGCGAACACCCTGTATGGGCGGAGTCCAGGTTCGAGTCCGAATGGTCCCAGAACAGCCGGAAGGAACTGTGTCACACACGCACACACACACACACACACACACACACACACACACACACAGATGTGCACCCGGACAGACAGCGCAAGTGTCCAAAGGAAAATCCACGATCAAGTTGGAGGAGAGCCCAGTTTCCTCAGAAGGTTGACACGGGGATGCGCACTCGATATTTTGTGCCACACCCTTTTGCTTTTCCCCTTCGATTTTGTCTGGCCTGCATGATATGTTCAAACTGGTCCCCACAGGCCTGCCCAAACAGTTTTGCACTGAATGCCTCTTGCGTGGGCGACTCTGCAAATTCATCAACCGTCACGTGGCCAAATAACCTGAGCTGCGACGTAATACAAGACGCACGGCAAACACCACTCGACTGAGTCTGTTGGGTCAACACCACAGCACGACGGCGCACAGTGTGAAGCAGCCCGTAGCCGCCCCCGCCGCGGCGCTGCCTCCGCGACCCGGACCGCCCGATTGATTATTGATTATTGATCCGAGCTGCGGATCAGTATCGATCAATTCGGATCGAAGTGAAGAAGACGCGCCTCGGAGCACAAAGCTGTGAACAATACACCGGGTCTTTTGTCTCGTGCTGTCATTTCGCACGAACGTTTCATTGAACATCATCACAGTTATTTGCAGCACCGTTGATGCAGGTGGATGGCGTGAAGCGTCAACGCCTCTGCATCTTCACTGCAGGTGCAAAAGATGATTTGTCGAAAATTGTCTTTCTCTGCAAGTACCAAGACAAAACTCTTGCTCCCTGTGCAGTTCAGTGAGCCTCGTTTACGTGCGTGGGAGTGGATGTAGGGCAGGGACGCCGACACGCACAATTTCACATTCACACAGAAGGGACCACACCCTTTTGTGCAAGACGCTGTTCCAATGGACCCTGACGAAACAAGCCTGTTTCACGCCCTGCACGGCGCACGCAGTGTGAACCAGGCCCCAGCCGCTGGTATCTGCGGGTATCTGCTGGGTGGGCTGCCTTCCTCCGCGCAGCGTTGCCCTTCCCGTGTGCGCAGCCGAGATACCGACCCCGCTCCTTTCATGTGAAGACGGCCCGTTGTCTCACGGACGGGAACCGAGATTGTAGCACAGCCGAGTTCACACTGCATGCGGTGTGCACTGCGTTCGTAAAGTGGAAGGTGAACGGGCGCTTGCGTCGCTGAGGGTCGGCTTGTCTAGGGCGAACCTGGCCTTGGGCTGTTGTACTCGTGGTTTGTCACGATTTTTACTGGGTATGGTGTGCCTGTGACAAACGTACAAGGATTTGAATCAAGAAAGCGAAGACTGCTATACATCGATCACCAGTGGCCACGGAGAGGCACCGAAGGTCCAGAGATTCAGCGCCAGCTGATGAAAACTGGACCATGTTCCGCCCTCCCGCGTTATGTGCGTGAGGCGTTACCTGGGTGCACAACTGACTGGGTCCACTCGCAAGAATGCAGCGTCAATTGGCGCCCATGTGACGGAGCGTGCCAATCATCGAGAAGCCTCCCCCAGGCTCTGTCTCTGATGGCATCGTCCTCATGGCTCAATTTTAAGGTGGTGATCGGCTCAGTACTGCAGCTATTGAAGGCGGGGCCGCTCGGCAGGTCGGGAACAAAGCCTGGATATTCGCGCGTGCACGTTCTCACTGCAGGCGCTGATCTAAGAGGACGTGTGGGGAGGTCCGCGTCACCCCCTCCCTGAACCGCTGTATCCCTGCAGGTCCACATGATGTTCATTCATCTGCAAGCATGCCGGAACGCAGGACGCACTCGGCGTGGTTCGGGCATTGTCCGCCGCACGCAGAGCTCCCCGGCCACCCATCTGTATTCCGTTGCCGCTCCTGGTGTGGCCGTTCCCACAGAATACACTCGAGTCAGCGGATGTGGATCCAGAGTGTACTCCAGGCAGTTCGCACACACATCCAGTGCGTGGCTACTCGCAGTGTGTGGATCCAATGTGCCGTCTTCTCAGTCTGAGCGTGTTTGAGTGCACTATCAGAGTCTGGCCTGATCTGCAGTTCTCAGTAGTCAGAAATGAAGGATGCAACAAAGCAAAATTTTGTCACCATTGATCACTTCTGCGTTGTTGGTTCTGTGGCCCTTCATTTTTTAAATGTGTGGTAGGAATCCTTTTCCAAGTGTTTTTAACTTTAGATATCATCATTTTCTCTCAGAAAAAGTGAATAAACGAAGAGTGGGCAGGTGTTTTTTTCTCCAGAGTGAAAAATATACTGTATTTCACAATGTTGAAATGGCTGGTTGAAATTGACAATTTTAGTCTGTTTTCTAATCTCAGAAAACCAAGGTCAATGTACAAGGAGCCAAACAGGGCGTTGGGGGTTGTTTTCCAAGTGCAGGGAACAGAAATGTCATCACCGTGAATCAAGCAGATTTGTGCGCCAGATCCGTTCTGGGGATCTTCCAGCACCTACCCCGAGATCCCTGTTCCAGATCTGCCCTGACTCCGCTCCGTGTGATCCCACTGTTGAAATCTGGTGAACAAAGCCTGGCTCAGGGCGCCGAGATACTTGTCGCGGTCAGTGGCCTCTGGGCTCGTTGTTTTTCTGCAGGCGTGGAGCGGAGATCTCAGGTGTGGCGTTCTCCTGCAGAGTCGGTGAGGAAAGCTTGAGGTAATGTGTCTCTGTGGGGCAGCGTGCGAACAGCTGGGAGCCGGGGCCAATACGAGCGAGCTGTTTGAAGAGTGACCCAGGGCGATGGTGTTGGACACCACTGTCCCAACTGCAATTTGTTCCAAGATTTTGTCCGCACGTTGATACATCTGTCAACTCAACACGGTTTTCCAAACGAGAAGCAGTGCTAGGCAACTGCAGTGCGAAGTCCTTTGCAGCGTCGGTAATGTTGTCAATTCTTCCTTGTTCATCAATTCTTCCTGGTCCTCCTTGTCCTCCACCAGTCATGCTGTCTTTAGGGGGGACTGGCCACAGGGGGGGTTTGGCCACAGGGTGGTCTAGCCATGGGGGGTCCAGCTGCAGGGGGGGGTCCCACAGGGGGAGGGGGTCCCATGGGGGAGGGGGCAGGGGACATTTTGGTCCAGCTGCCATATACTGCACTACCACATGGTGCTTTGCCCTACAGGGACTTCGCACAATCACAGTGACTGAAATGCGGGGGGTTCTGAGCCGCTGGCATTGTGACCTTTGCAGGGCAAACTGCAGATGGACGGTGTGTGTGTCGTTGCTTCGTGGTCCCTTTCCCCGCTCTCAGTGTCCTCTGCTCCATGGATTCGGGCAGGGTCGGGTTGCGGCTTGTACCCAATCACGTCCCTGGGTACGCTTGTGGTGCCAGAGGCTCCACGCTACCCATTGTCCTCGGCAACACCTGTTCACAAACGCCTCAACTCTCCAAGGATGGTGCATTCGACTGGACCTCCCCCGCATTGCACTGATCATCATCTGGTCACTCAAGGTCCGTTTATTTTCTCTCACCAGGTGGAGCTGCCGTCGACTCGTCCCAGATCAGCGAGTACGCGTGTTACAACCAGATCCTCGACATCCAGTGCGAGGGGAACGAGGTCATCGTCTTCGACCGCGCGCGCTACGGCCGCAACGACACGAAGATCGCCACCGCCTGCGGTACCCACTACAAGGTACGCTTCTTGTGCAGTTGGGTATGCAGTGCCCGAAGGAAAAAATATCATGCAAAAAGGTTTGCAAAAGGTGTGTGTGTGCGTGTGGGTGTGGGTGGGTGGGTACGCTCCGCAGGGCCTGAATCAGGTCGGGTGTGGTTCGAGTCCGCGTCCTTTTCTTCCCGTGAAACTCAACAGCGCAGCGTCCGGTGACTTGGAGGAGGGTTTCAGCGCATGTCGCGTCCATTGTGAAACAAGTTCTCCCTGTCAGAATGAAAGATTCTTGACGTTACATCTGCGTGATAGTGAGGGTTAAAGATGTGTCATGGGGTACAAAACTCAGGGTATTGAACAGCCGAAAAATCCGGAAGGTGTTTCCGATTGATTGATTATTGATTGATTGATTTGATTGATTGTTGCAGCGGAACTGCGACATCGACGCGCACTTCACGATGAACCGGTTGTGCGCGGGCAAGGCGACGTGCACGCTGCTCGTGTCGAAGCAGTTCTTCAACGACCCGTGCGGCTACGACGAGTTCCTCTCCGTGCACTACAGATGCGTCAACCGTGAGTCGCGCTGCGTTCTGCGTGTGTGAAGGAGGGGGGCAGACACTGGTCACTTGAGTGTGTGGTGGGGTGTGGGCCACGGACTTTGGTTCGGGGTGAGCAATGTAGGGAGGCGGAAGGAGTTCAGGAAGTGCCAGAAACCACGAGGGTGGCCTCAAAGAGATGCTTCCTGAGAGGTCAATCTCTGCGAGAGGGGGCTCTGGGAGGGTGATCCCTGGACGGGTGATCCTACGAGGGTGATCCCTGAGAGGGTGATCCCTGAGAGGGTGATCCCTGAGAGGGTGATCCCTGGGTGGGTGATCCCTGGGAGGGTGATCCTACGAGGGTGATCCCTGGGAGACGGGCTCAAGGTGGGAGATCCTTTGTCGAGTGGTCACCAAAGAGCGCAGACTCCTGTGGTACAGGACGAGTTCGGTCAAACTGACCTGTACCTCAATGCCCCAACAGTTCGGCCACTGCGGAAGTTGTCAAATTGAAATCAGATCCGTCCTTTGTTTCAATTCTGCCTGAACGTTTTGAAATGGGAGACTTTGCCATTTTGACAGGTGAATGGATGATGAATGGTTTTCGTGTTGGTGTTACACATGCAGTTCTTATCACACGAATCTCTCTCCCGGCCGCTACACACTGACAATACTGATAACAGTGATAATAATGATTCATGGATTTCACAGCCAACAAGGGAACCGAACATAAAGACTCAAGCCCTGGTCCATGCAAGTCCAGCACCATTCGGAAGGTCTTAGCTATCAGCAGAGTCAGGTAGATCTAGCGTTAGCCCAAGGTGTGTCTTGGGAAGTCCATTGCCATAGCCTTTGCTGGGCATGTCTCTGTCTTTGTTCTTGGAAGACCAATCAGAAGACCATATACTAGTAAAATGTTGGGACTCGTTTGCGAGGTCCAAATAGCTCACAGATGCATTGTTATTCGCACTTGTTCTGAGCAGATATCAAGTCTGCTCAGAACAAGTGTGAATAACAATGACATCACTTGTAGGGGTGTGTTAACCTAATCATACCACTGCTTGAGGTCTGACAACACCTCTCAATGCTGGAACTGCAGGCGTGGGACATGAGTTCTAATTTTGGACCAAAGACCCAGTTTTCACACACAAATGCGTCCTGTTTGAATGCAATAGCAATTCACGCTTTTCCGTCGTTTCCGACATCAATTCAAAGGGAGAAAGGCGAATGTCATTTCCCGCGCTGTCTGATTTCGAGCTCAATGCTCTACTGTCTGGTGAAAAATCCATTGTCTTCGAAGGCAAAGGACAAATAGGCGTTTTCCATTTCCTGGGCCCGGGGCGGGGACGGGGTGTGAATTGGAGGAGTGAGATAGGCCGGACCTGCCGACCCCGGGTCTAATGACGTGAGGCTCCGGACCCTGTGAAACACAGGAGCTGCAGGTCTCTTCGGGACGGGCTCGATCGACTCAAGCCTGGTTCTGAGCCCATCGTGAGTTGCTCTGGTGTACGAGGGACTGCGTCGCAGGAAGGACGCAGCGCTGGGATCAAACGTGTATCGCGTCCCTGTTGAACGAGCTTTTGGTCAGGGATGGAGTGCCATTCGAACACAGGTCTTGGGGACTGAATCCAAGATGGCGGCTGTCGTGCCGACAGGAACAGGGTTTTCTGCTTTTGGTGGACGCAGCTTGAATGTTTTGGATAACAATTCCAAATTTGTCCAAACAGAACTGACGTATTCATGTCAATAAGTCGTCCCTTCTCTGCGTGGATTGGGCTTCCCCAGCCAACTCAGAACCCCCAACCCCTTCAAACAAATGTACAGGGGCATCCAAAGAGTTCTTTTTGCAATGGAAAAAAAGCACGAAGGCGCATTTTAATATGTCAAAAACTTCTTTATGAAGCCAGCCAACTGTGCCAACTATGTGTGAACATTGGTTGTGAGTATACCAACATAGAATTAATAGTGTACTGAGCATTTATCCTTTTCGAGAACAATTTCCTTTGCGAAGTTGCCGGCCAACTCCATTGCCACATGACGACTTTGCTCTGCTGAAATGAATGTTTGAACCAACAATTCTTGTGCTCGGCGACCAAAATGAAACTGCCAATGGAAGGCACTTTCTGAACAAACAATTGAAGGTGCATCTGTGTCTTTGGACAAGAGTTAGTCGTGGTCGACTTCAGGGTTGTTTGGACGCAACTTCCTCAGTCCTTCGAAATAGTATCCGTCACTGAGCACACACTTGCGCCAACAGTCAGGCATCTCCAGAATTGCACGCTCAAATTCCTCGGGCTTGATGTCATCCAGAAGGATCCTGGAAACTTCACCCTTGAGTGCAGCCAAGTTTGGGAATCGCCTTCCTCTGAGTTCTCTCTTCAGACAGGGAAACAAAATATAATCTGAAGGAGCCATGTCGGGACTGTACGCCGGGTGGTGTTTCCATGAGCCTGGCTTGGGTCATCAGTGCATTATGTGCGGGGGCGTTGTCTTGGTGCAGGTACAGCTGGTGCTGACGGTCGCCACTCGCTGCCCATATGCTTGGTCGACGTTTCCTCACTGCCTCCCTGAGTCTCCCCAGAATTTGACAGTACACAAAGCGGTTCACAGTGCCTTGGACAAACTCGAAATGGACCATTCCTGCATCGTCAAAAAAAAGCCACCAACATTGTCTTCTTCTGAGAACGACCGCGCAATGCCTTGGTAGGCCTGGCTCCTGCACGACCAACCCATTCCTGGCTCTTGTGTTTCGTCTCTGGATCGTACAGATACACCCAACTTTCGTCTCCAGTTATGATCTGTTGCAGAACAGTGGGATCAGCTGCTACCATTTCGGTGCACTTGGTCGCGGCTTCAACCCTCTTTAACCTTTGTTCATCAGACAGTATCTTGGGGACGAACTTCGCGGAAATCTTGGTGAGACAAAGATCTCTCCTCAAAATGTTATGAACACTTCCTGTACTCACGCCTACTTGCGCAGAAATGCCTCTGACAGTGAGGCGACGATCCACTGTGAGGAGCGCTTTGACCTTGTTGATTGTGGATGGGTTCCTGGCAGACCATGGGCCCCCGGAACATGGTCTGTCCAAGCAGGAGGCATCAGGGTCATCATCGAATCTGCATACCCAGCTGCAAACACTTTGTTGGCAAAGTGTGTTTGACCCGTGGATGCGGCGCAGCTGCTCCCAGATATGAACTGGGGTGATTCCTTGACGATGGAGGAAACGGATGACCACTCGCTGGTCCATTTTTCCTTGTTTCGTACTTTTGAACATGGTGTTCAAGGTGTCTTGGTCACTCCGAATTATCCGATCAAAGTCTCAATGTCACCACAAGACTGTCGCTGCACACAATTGTCAGTTCAAGAAGTCCATTTCTGCGGAGTCGAAACATCGTCTGATAGCACGTGAATAGTGAAATTGCGGCCAGTCCGCAAAGGCCCAATCGATTTGACACAAAAGGCAACCTGTAGTCAAAGATTTCTAGTCACAGGTTTGAGTCGACCAAACATTTGGAGGCTCTGAACCTTGTGGCCACAATGTCAAATTTTCATTGAAATCGGTTGCACAAAAGTTCCGCAAAACTCGTGCGAAAAGAACTCTTTGGATGCCCCTCGTACCCCTCCCGCCTCTCTCCGTTTGAGATCCCGAACGTCAGACGCCTGATGTGACCAACGCCCCCCTGGATCCCCCGACCCTGGATCCGCTTGATCGGAGCCCGCAGTGTCCTTCATCGATCTCCTGCAATCACAGCAGGTTCAGGTTCCTTTCAAGTTGCGCGCAATCACGTGCTTCCTGCGCACAGCTCCGACCTCCGACCTCGCTATTGTCGTGCTGCGGTTTTGTGTGGATCATGCGCGGGTGGACAGGGAAAAAGTGACGTGCGTCAGGTCGGGTTGACAAGGGATAAGGCATGAATTGCGTCCCTGTGCACATCAATGGGCGATATTGCATCGACTGAGCCTGTTGACTTGCACGCCGGCCGAGCTGTGCAGGGGAGTGGGAAGTGCACTTTTTCTGTGGCTCAACAGCAAAGAGTGAAGTGACTGGACAACAAAGCAAAACGATGTCGTGTCACTCGGTGTCTTTGTTCCGCTTCCCGTGGTCCAGGGTGCGGCTCTCAAGCTCTGGCTCTGCAGAATAGGAATTTTCGGCCCGATGGCAGCAAGGAAAAGTTCCTTGCGGAGCCTGGACTTGGATCCCATGATTCTTGTGAACAGTGTGTGCAGAGTCAAGTCGAATGGACTTGGCTGCAAAGTTGAGTTGCTTCAAGGGGGTCATTGTGCACCACCCCGAGGTAGTTCACGTCTGAGAACTTTCTGGACAAGGAAAAAGCACCTGCTCCAGGGTGGGAATCGAGTCATCCAGGCAGAGAAACCAGCAGCGCCGTGGTGTGAAATTCGTGTTGGTGCACGATGTGCACGTGTACGTAACATGAGGCAGGTTATCAGTGACCGTGGATGAGAGAATGATTGAGTAATTTCTTTGCTCTGAAGTGGACAGATAAACTCCATATCTGACAAGTGTGTCGCTGATAACCGTTTTGTCAGAACGTGAATACCTGTGAATATGCAGTGTACCAGTGAACACGCAACCAAACTCGTTTAAATAAACGTACGCTGAGCTGACTTGCGGCATGCCAGGTAGAAACCACACAATGTGTCAATGAGGGGATCCTGACCACAAGCTGCCCGCTGCACCTTCCATGAGCGACCGTGCCCCTTTTGAAACAGGTGCTGATTTCCTGAACCAGGCCCTACTGTTTGAAAGAAAACTTGAGCTTTTCAGAATGTTGCAGAATGCCATTGAGACTCCCATCAGTCTGTGGGTATTGCTACTTCTTACTTTTCATCAGGTCTCCATGGATACCAGGACCAGAGCAACTTTTGATTTGTTCATTGCAGAAAAGAGCTGCACAAATACCGGGGATAAAGCCAGAAATCCTGTTCAGGAAAATAGCAACGAAGAATAGGCTGAGTCCACAAGATATGGAATCTGTGTATCCTGGGTGCAATTCAATCCAGAACTAGTCTTATCCCACATATATCCCACTGGATGATACACTGTCAAAAACATGATCCGCAAACGTTCGAAAACGGGATTGTTGTTTTCTTGATATTGTTTGAAGTGTGGAAAGGCAAGACAAACAGCTGGAATTCAGCAAAAATATTTGTGTCCTTTGTTGGTTCAGCCGACTGAAAACGTCCCACGTGACGCACAAACAGGTGCGACGCCGCTCAACCGACGCAAAGCACGTCGATAAACAGAATTCACACACACGCACACACCACACACACACATACACACACACTATCATCTTGCATGAACTCGATCCAGGACTCTGGGAACACGGAAAGAACCTTCCGCGACCATCCTTTCATTGGTTTCTGCTCAAGACTGGTGCTGCTGGTTTGACGACTGATGCTTGTGAGTTTGCGCGAGATGTCACAGTGTATCAGCGCATTTGTGAAGACAGTGGGGAGCTTTGATGCAATCTGAGGATGGAGTGGGGGAGATACCGCAGAGACGCCGGGCCGTCAACACCTCTTCATACTCCAACTCCTCTCCTCCCAGTCACAAAACATTGAACCAGCCAGATTCAGCCCCTTGTAGATTTATGGGCGCTCAATGTGTGTGTGTGTGTGTGTGTGTGTGTGTGAATGTGTGTGCAGGTGGGTGGGTGCGTGTGCGTGTGGGTGTGTTGTGTGTGCGTGTGCGTGTGTGCAGGTGGGTGGGTGCGTGTGCGTGTGGGTGTGTTGGGTGTTTCACACTTCCCACTTGTAAGATTCGCGCTGGTTCCTGGCGCACCGGTGGGTCCGTGATTGCGTGGTTCGGCTGTGGGTGTGTGCAAGTTTGGTTTTCTCGGATTGAAACAATTCTCTGTCTTTTCCGCAACAAAGGATTGTCTTTTCGTTGACAAGAGGAATCAAGGCAATCAAATGTGCTGCAAACCGCAGCGGTCCTCATAGAAGAGCCTTTCTGCACCAACATCCCAGTCTGTGCAATTGCAGCGTAGTTTTGAACACTCCTCCGCACACCATCCAGGCCTTATTTATGAATGCAGATGGTACTAGATAACGCATCCTGTGACCCTCCATTCTTATTGGCTCATTAATCATCTGTAACCCCATTGAAAGCGGCCTCGGGATTGGATGGATCCCATTTCCGGTGGGAGCCAATAGAAACCGTGGGATGAGACGCAGGAAGTGTCCATCAGACGCAGAAATTCATTACGCAGCGTTTGTTTAGTGTTGAGATGGATGGGGAAGCAGTGCATGGGAATGCATTAACTGCGACCCTTCCGTGACATCTCAATGGAGAATGTGCATTTGCACTGCGATGGTTCCTGGCATTGTGAAAACCACATTTGGTCCTTGATGTCTGTGGCATGGCTTCGGTGAATTTGAACATGAAGAGAGGATCAGCCGGCTTTGCCCTGGATGCAGCGCAGCCCCTGGACTCAGCCACAAGACGCAGCCTCTGAACACCCTCCTCGTGATGACTCGTGCAGGGCTGCAACATCTGAGACGTGTGCACTTTGTCCGACCTGCAGAAGACAGGGATCGCACACCCGGTAGAGTGTGAGAAGCTAATTTCGCACCACGCCAGATGAAAAAATTTCATGACAGTCGAGATGCTTTGCATCAAGACTGGAGTGAAA